>Ga0208977_1000019_pt1 | contig 207663 bp, 203 predicted proteins | sample RifOxyA2_FD_184030 | JGI IMG/M metagenome (GOLD analysis project Ga0208977, IMG submission 184030) | Groundwater microbial communities from Rifle, Colorado - Rifle Oxygen_injection A2 (SPAdes) | ecosystem: Environmental > Aquatic > Deep subsurface > Groundwater | place: Rifle, Colorado, United... | reverse complement strand
CAACAAATCTGTTAATAGAATCATTTATGCTTTAGTTTATACATTAAACAATGGAGAGGTACCCAACAAATTTACACAACTTTCTTGACATCAGCATTTACGCCCAAAAATCCTCTTGACATAACTAAAGATATTTATTTATAATAAGCCTTATGGATGAAGAATTAATATTAAAAACCAAATTTAAATCGTTTAATAAAAAGGTTGAGATATTGTTTTGTGATACAGCGGGCTCCCCTAATAAAATACAACAAAAAACCTATGATGGGTTTATTGAAAAACAAGATGCATTAGCCGCAGATATGTTGCAAAAGATTTTTAAGTTTTATAAACAATCCTATTCAGATTATGAAGCAGGTTGGAAAGCTGGCGGTATGAGTGGAAAAAAACTAGAAAAATTCCTGCCCAAACCAACAACAGCTGAAGCCTTAAAATCTTTTATTACTCCAGCAACTATTTACATCCAAAATAAAGCCAAATGCAAAGAAGGGACGTTAAGCATTGAATTTGATTGTACTTGGGATACCGAAAATGGGCTTGGAGTATTAGTTGAAAATTGGCGTGTAGTCGATGTCGGACACGCTGAAATCGCATATTTTTAAGGATTTAGATTTTTTGCCGCACATATTTCAGTGATTGTATAATAAAAACAATATGGATAATTTTTCTTTTGCGTCTTTGGGAATCGCCTTTATAGCAGGTATAATTTCTTTTTTGTCTCCTTGCGTATTTCCCATCATTCCTGGGTTTCTTGCATATCTTGCAGGAACATCAATTGCCGGCTCTTCACAAAAAAGAATGGAGATATTTTTAAACAGCCTCTTTTTTGTCATGGGCTTTTCTGTTGTATTTTCTGTTTTAGCCGTATTTTTAAATTCTATCTTTTCCGCATTTGCTTATGATGTTTTGGCCCCTCTCTCAAAGATCAGCGGATTAATCATTGTCTTTTTTGGAATTTATCTTACAGGTTTGATTAAAATCCCGTTTTTATCGCGGGAATATAAAATAAAAGTAAAGACAAAATTCAAATCAAAATATTTCACTTCCTTTCTTCTTGGATCGTCGTTTGCAATAGGATGGTCTCCTTGCGTGGGGCCGATTTTGGGGAGTATTTTTGCTATCGCGGCAACACAACCGGAAAAAGCCTTTCTGCTTCTCCTCTCCTATTCTGTAGGACTTGGCATCCCATTCCTTATTGTCGGACTTTTTGTGGCGCAAGCTTCTACCTTTATCAGCCGATATTCAAAATGGTTAAGATATATCAATATCCTATTTGGAATTATTTTAATAATAATAGGCATTATGATTTTTACCCGATCGCTAAATTTGTTTATGGTATAATAAATAGCACTAAAATGTCAGACAAAAAGACAACAATTTTATATATAATCAGGTATAAAGATAAATTTGGTTTTATTGATAGAAACGGCAAAATTATAATAAAACCGATTTTTAATAATGATCAATTTTTTAACCGCTACGAAGGCGCAGTGGTTTTTGATAATTTAATACCAATTAAGCAAAAGAAAAAATGGGGTTATATAGACAGCCTAGGGAATTTTATTATTTCGCCTCAATTTGATGTAGCTCTTCCTTTTTCAGAAGGGCTGGCGCCAGTTGGCTTAAAGGTTGGGATGAGTTATGGTATTCCAGATTGCAAATGGGGATATATCGATCTTTCCGGACAATTGGTTATTGATTATCAGTTTAACTGGATCGAAAAATTTGAAAATGGACAAGCAATTGCTTCAATCCCAGACAATCGTGGGCTGGTTGGCAGATATCATGGTAAACATGGAGTAATCAACAAAAAAGGAGCTTTTGTAATAAAACCTATATATGAATCTATCGGTGATTTTTCTGAAGGTTTATACAATGTCGAAATAAAAAAGAAGTGGGGATATATTGATGCAAAAGGGAAAATAATCATCCCTCTTCATTACAGTGATGCTTCCCCTTTTAAAGAAGGGTTAGCAAAAGTACAAGAAGATAATAAAAACTACCTTTGCATTGGCAAAACAGGGAAAACTATCCATAGTTGTTCCTACGATTCGAAAAACTTCGAATATGGGTTTGAAACCAAATATAGCATATATAGGTTTTGTGAGGGATTGGCTATTTATATTTCCAAAGATAAATGCGGTTACATAAACAACAAAGGAGAAGAAACAATCAAAGCTCAATTCAACGATGCAACGGATTTTCATGAAGGGTTTGCTTGTGTAAAAATTGACAAAAAATGGGGATTTATAAATCATAAAGGGGAAATTGTAATACAACCTCAATTCAAGTCATCTTCTCTGTTTAATGAGGGATTAGCCATGGCTCATACAGACATAAAAATTGACAAAAAAGATTATTCAAGATATGGTTTTATAGATCCAAAAGGTGAATTTATAATTAAGCCACAGTTTACCAAGCCTGACGAGCGTCCGATAACTTTTGATCATAATTTGGCATCTGTGATTTTAGACAAAAAAAGAACTTACATAAATAAATCAGGTAAAGTTGTCTGGCAAGAAACTTAGATCATATTTAAAATTTTACTTTATTTCTCTACTCTTCCAAATAATATACAATTTTATCATCTGGAAAACCCGCGGTTTCAAGTATTTTTTTGGCTATTGGGGGGCCTTCTATCTCCTGATATTTACCAGCCGTTGAATTGTATTTTTTTTCTGCCTAATAATTTAACAGCCTCCATCATCCACAAAGGCAATGATGAAACAAACAGAACAAAAAGCCAATCAGTCATATTTAAAGCTTCAGTTTTGAATATTATTTGAAAAAATGGCAAATAAACAACCGCCATCTGCAACATAAAAGAAACAATAACAGCAAGAACAAGCTGTTTATTTGTAAAAAATCCAAGTTTAAAAATAGAATCTTTATTGCTTCGACAATTAAAAGAATGAAACAGCTGGCTACATGCTAATACAACAAACGCAGCTGTTCTTGCATGGCATATACTCTCTCTCTCAACAAAAAGAACAAAAACAAAAGCAAAAAGAGAACAGAAAGCGAGAAAAAAACCTTGAGTTATCATAAGAATCGCCTGCCCCCCTGTAACAACGCCCTCATTAACAGGCCGTGGGGGCCTTTTCATAACATTCGCCGAAACAGGGTCAACCCCAAGAGCAAGCGCAGGAAACCCATCCGTTACTAAATTAACCCAGAGTAACTGAATAGGAAAAAGCGGAATAGGAAGCCCCATCAGCGAAGAAATAAACATAACTAATATTTCTCCCGCATTACAAGATAAAAGATAATGTATAAACTTCTTTATATTATCATAAATTCCTCTGCCTTCTTTCACAGCCGCAACGATAGATGCAAAATTATCATCTGTAATTACCATGTCAGAAACCTCTTTTGTAACATCGGTTCCAGTAATACCCATTGCAATGCCAATATCAGACTCTTTTAGCGCCGGCGCATCATTTACGCCATCTCCTGTCATCGCGACAATTTCGCCTTGTGCGCGCAAAGCGCGGATTATTCTTAATTTATTTTCAGGAGAAACACGGGCATAAACAGGAGTCGTTCCAACTATATTAAAAAACTCATCATCATTTAACCCATCTAGTTCTTCGCCAGTTAAAGCCAAAGAATTCTCATGGAAAAATCCAAGCTCTTTAGCAATAGCAACAGCAGTGTTTTTGTGATCCCCTGTTATCATTACAGTTTTAATCCCAGCAGTCCGGCATTCGGCAATCGCAGCTTTAGCCTCTTCCCTCGGCGGATCAATCATAGAAATAAGCCCCAAAAAAGTAAGCCCTTTTTCAATTGACGCTGTTTCATCCTGAGAAGGGAGATGATCTAGAATTTTAAAGGCAAACGCCAAAACTCTCATCGCCTTATTTGAAAGATCAGAATTTGCTTTTAAAATATTTTCTTTAGCCTCTTGACTTAACGCAGAAGCTTTGCCGTTTTCCTCGATTTCAACGCAATCCTCCAACAAAATATCAGGCGCCCCTTTAACATAAGCAATATATTTGCCGTTTTGTTCTCTGACTATCGTCATTTTTTTACGCACCGAGTCAAAAGGCAACTCCATAACAAAAGGCTGTTGCTTTTCGAGTTCATCTTTAAATAATAAAACTTTGCCGGCACAAGTTAAAAGAGCCCCTTCTGTCGGATCACCAATTATGCTGTAAATCCCATTATCTGAAACAAGTTGAGATCCATTGCATAATACCCCGCAAAGTAAAGTTTTTTTAAGTGTTAAATCGTTATTAAAATCTATTTTTTCTCTATTAAGTAAGATTTCTCCTTTTGGTTCATAACCGATTCCTGTAACGTAAAAAAGAGTGTTTGAAGTAAATATATTGCTTACTGTCATTTCGTTTTTTGTTAATGTCCCTGTTTTATCAGAGCAAATAACAGTTGTGCATCCAAGAGTTTCAACAGATGGGAGTTTTCTTATCAGTGCGTGGCGCTTAACCATTCTTTGCACACCCAAGGCCAAAGCAATTGTGACAACTGCGGGAAGCCCTTCGGGAATTGCAGCTACTGCCAAAGAGACTGATGTCAAAAAGACATCTAAAATAGCTCCACCTCTTAGCCATTCCATAAAAAACACCAATGCTACTAAAACAAAACAGAGATAAACTATCCATTTGCCAAATTGTTCTAATTTTTTCTGTAGAGGAGTTTTTTCTTCTCCTATATCTTGAATCATGCCAGCAATTTTACCAAGCTCGGTTTGCATCCCTGTGCCAACAATAATAGCTCTCGCCTTTCCAGCCGCAACTGATGTCCCCAAATAGACCATATTGGCACGGTCAGCAAGAGGAATTTCATCTTCATGAAGCTGTTCTGATATTTTGGCAACAGGAGTCGATTCCCCCGTCAAGCTTGCCTCCTGCACCGCAAGATTGGCACTAGCATAAACAATGCGACCATCGGCAGGAACATTATCTCCAGCTTCCATTTCAATCAAGTCGCCCGGAACAATATCTGATGAAGAAATTACTTGATGAGCGTAATTGCGGATAACTTTTGATGTCGGGCTTGATAACTTTTTAAGCGCAGCAAGAGATTTCTCAGCGCGATATTCTTGTATAAAACCTAAGATAGAATTTAGAAGTACAATAGTAACAATTGCTATTGCGTCAATCCATTCGGAAAGAAATCCAGAAACCAAAGCTGCTCCAATCAATATCCAAACAATAAAATCTTTAAATTGATCTATAAAAATAGAAAGAGGGCTAATTCTTTTTTTTTCTTTTAGTTGATTTACCCCAAATTCAACTAATCGTTTTTCTGCAATATCGTCACTTAATCCAGAGTCTATATCGCTTTGCAATTCTTTCGCAATATTTTCAGGGCTTAAATTATAAGGTTTAGTTTTTATCATTATGCAAAAATTACTGGACTGTTGATTATTTCGCAACAGCCCCATCACTGATTCTTATATTTTAACATACCCAAAAAAAATTGAATAGGTAAGTCCTATCTCATATTATTCCCACACCAAAAGTTTTTTGGTGTGGTGATAGTGTTTGTTTACTTTACCCCGATTATTCATAGACTAACAGAATTCTAGCAGAGTGTTGAAAATTTTCCCAAGTATGAATAATCGGGGTTTACTCGTGGTATGAATAATCGGGGTTTATTTCCTTACTCTTCCAAATCGTATAAATCGCAGGTAAGACTATAAGAGTTAATATTGTTGAAGAGATAAGACCGCCAATCAGCGGCGCCGCGATTCGTTTCATTACATCAGCACCGGCACCTACACTTAACATCACAGGCATTAGCCCAAAAATATTGGCTCCAACCGTCATAAGTTTTGGGCGCAACCTCTGCACCGCCCCTTCCATTACCGCAGAATAAAGATCACTTATAGAATTCATACGCCCTTCCCTCTTATATCTCGCATAGGCCTCATCAAGATAAACAATCATAATAGACCCTGTTTCCGCGGCAACTCCGGCAAGCGCAATAAGCCCAACCCATACTGCAATACTCATGTTGAATTTTAATAAGAATAAAAACCAAATTCCGCCAATTATCGCAAAGGGAACAGATAACATTATAATTAAAGTTTCAGTTACAGATTTAAACGTAAAAAAGTAAAGGACAAAAATAATAAACAATGTTAAAGGAATAAATATTTTAAGACGATCTTTAATCCTTTGCATATATTCATACTGCCCAGACCATGAAAGAGAATACCCTGTAGGGAGGTTGAGACTACTAGAAACTGCTTTTTTAGCATCTGTCACATAGCTTCCAATATCACGGCCAGAAATATCAACATAAACATATCCTGATAAAAGCCCGTTCTCATTTCGGATCATTGAAGGGCCTGATTTAAGCTTAATATCGGCAAGCTGCGCAAGAGGAATTTGTGCCCCATGCATTGTAGGAACAAGCACGCGACCTAATTTATCAATATCATCCCTTGTTTCTCTGCCGTATCGAACATTTATGGGATATCTCTCCCTGCCATCAACTGTTAAAGAAATATTCTCGCCGCCAATTGCTGACATTATAATATCGTTGGCATCATCGACTGTTAGGCCATAACGCGCAAGCTCCTCGCGCTTCAAATCAAAATCGACAAAATATCCTCCGGTAACACGCTCCGCATAAACACTGCGAGTTCCTGAAACATCTTTTAGGATTTGTTCAATATGAATCCCTATATTTTCTATTTCATTTAAATTTGATCCATAAATTTTTATGCCAATCGGAGTGCGAACGCCTGTCGTTAACATATCTATTCGCGCTTTTATAGGCATAGTCCAAGCATTCGTAACTCCTGGAATTTTCATTTTGCTATCCATATCATCTATTATCTTTTCCCATGTCATGCCGGATCGCCAGTATTCTTTATCTTTTAACACTATAGTTGTCTCCATCATTGAAAAAGGAGCAGGATCGGTTGAAGTGTTAGCACGACCGGCTTTACCAAAAACACGGTCTACTTCAGGAATAGATTTTAATATTCTGTCTTGTGCTTTTAAAAGCTTGCTTGCCTCAGTAACAGAAAGCCCGGGAAGAGTTGTCGGCATATAAAGGATTGTCCCTTCATTTAAAGGGGGCATAAATTCAGACCCCATTGACAAAAATATCGGCACAGTAATAAAAATACTAAGAAGCGCCACTAATACAACTAAATACCTATTTTGGATGGCCCATTTAGCAATCGGATGATAAAATTTTATGAGCGCTTGGCTTATTGGATGTTTGTCTTCTGTAATTATTTTCCCTCCAATAAAGAAATTGGTTATATTTGTAAGCCATTTGTTTTTAAAGTTGTATTCACGGCCGCGCATAAAAATCATAACAAGCGCCGGAGTTAATGTAATCGCAAGAAGAGCCGCAAAAAATATTGAATAGTTTTTTGTAAAGGCAAGAGGTTTGAAAAGCCGTCCTTCCTGGGCTTCGAGGGTAAATACAGGCAAGAAAGATATCGCCATAACAATAAGAGAAGCAAAAATCGGCGGACCAACTTCTTTCATCGCATTTATTATGACTTCCTCTTTTGTGCCGCGCCGCAGTCCTTTTGCAAGCTCAGAAAGCCTTGTATGAACATTCTCAACAAATACAATAGAAGCATCAACCATGTCTCCAATCGCCACAACAATTCCACCAAGAGACATGATATTTGAAGTCAATCCCATATAGCTCATTGGAATAAAAGCAATAACAACAGCAATTGGCAGTCCAATGATAGGGATTAAAGCTGAAGGTAAATGCATAAGAAAGAAAATTATCATCGCACTTACTATTAACAATTCCTGCACTAAATTATCTTTTACAGTAGCAATAGAAGCATTTATTAAAAAAGAGCGATCGTAAGTTGTAACAATTTTAACGCCTTTGGGAAGGCTTGGCTCTATCTCTTTTAGTTTAGCTTTAACAGCATTTATAACATTAAGTGCATTTTCCTTATGCCGCATTAGAACGATTCCGCCCGCAACCTCTCCCCGTCCGTCAAGGTCCGCAATCCCACGGCGAATGTCAGGACCAAGAGCAACATCAGCAATATTCTTAATAGTTACAGGAACTCCGTCTTTTGTCTCGCCTACCACTATTTTTTCAATATCTTCTTTTCCTTTAATATAACCGCGCCCACGGATCATATATTCAGCGCCGGAAAATTCAACAAGCCGCCCACCAACATCGTTATTGCTTTTACGGATATTATCAACAACCTGCATAAGAGGGATATTGTAAGCAAGCAGAGAATTTGGATTGATATTTACCTGATATTGCCTGACAAACCCTCCGACAGAGGCAACTTCAGCTACACCTGGAATAGCTTGAAGATAATAGCGCAAATACCAGTCCTGAAAACTGCGAAGATCCGCCAATGAATTCTGTCCAGTTTCAGAAACTAATGCGTATTGGAAAACCCAGCCAACAGAGGTTGCGTCAGGGCCTAGTTCAACCTTAACTCCTTCCGGCAGTCGAGAAGTTATTTTGCTTAGGTATTCCAAAACTCTTGACCGCGCCCAGTAAATATCTGTGCCGTCTTCAAAAACAACATAAACATAAGAAAAACCAAAATCAGAAAATCCGCGGACAGCTTTAACGCGCGGAGCGCCTAAAAGCGAGCTTATGATAGGATATGTAACTTGATCTTCAACAATATCGGGAGATCTATCCCACTGTGAATAAATTATAACTTGGGTATCTGAAAGATCAGGCAGGGCATCAAGAGGTACCTGCCGCATAGCAAAAAAACCTGCAAGGATTAAAGCTCCAACTAAAAGCAGAACAATAAATCTATTTTTCGCACAAAATTCTATTATATTTTCGACAAGTAAAGCCAAAAAAAGCCCCCCAATTTAATGATTGTGTTCACCTTTCACAGCTGATCTCAACCGCGACTCTGAATCTATTAAAAAGTTTCCTGATATCAAAACCTTATCGTTTTCTCTCAAACCGCTTATTATTTCATAATATCCTTGAACTTTTTCCCCTACTTTAACATCGCGGCTATTATAATTTCCTTGATTGTCAGAAACAACAACAATTGACCTTTCTCCTGTATTGATAACCGCCTCTTCCGGCACAGACAGTTTTTTGCCTAAATTTATTTTAAATGTTACATTTACAAACATTTCAGGCTTTAATTTTTGCAATGTGTTTGTAACTTCAATTTTTACTTTTACAGATCTTGTCATAGCATCAAAAACTTGGGGAATTGAAACAATCTTGCCATCAAATATCTCTCCTTTATAAGCTTGAGATTCAATCTCAACATTCTGTCCATCTTTTATTAAGCCATATTCATATTCATAAATTGTGGCATACACAAAAGCTTGAGTGCCTGGAAGAATAAGATTTGATTGTGATTTTCCGTTATTCTCAAGAACTTTAATCTGTGAATTGCTCATTCCAAGAACTTGCAATCTTTTTTTTGAAGCAGAGATCAAATCAGCATCTTTTAGCTCTAATGCCGATATAAATTCTTCTTGCGCAACATAAAGATCGGGATCATATGCAACTGTTCCAACCGTTTTTATCTCTTTTACAAGATTGCGGAAAATAGCAGAAGATGTTTCAACCCCTATTATATTTTCTTCCTCTTTTGAGACAGATATCATGTTTTCCATGGTTTGAGCCTCTTCTGTTCCCATTGTTTTTGAAGTTTCAGATTTAAGTGTTATCCCTTTAATTCCGGTTGTAATGCTAAAGTTTAAAGCCATGTGTGGCTTATCAGGAATATGTATTTCCATATTCAAGTTCCATGTCCCATCCATTGATAAAGAAAGTTCCGCATGATAAGCATCCTGATGAAGCGTAGCTTCCGTTTGTGCAAACATTGCGGGCATACCACCCATCGCCGGCATTCCATAATTTATGTGAATCATGGCGTTTTTGACAGGCATTCCCATGCTATCTATTAATTTAATGCTTAAAGTATTATCGGAAACTTTTGGAGGAGAAGGATTAGTTGATATTTCAAGGCTTATGTCTTCTATCTTGAAAACCTGTGGCTTTTCCGCACAACCAGTTAGGATTAAGACCCCCAATAAAAAAGAAAAGATCATCGCCAGCATAAGGGAGTATCGCGATACGCCCTTACGCTTAGACACAGCAACTTCTCGCATAACTAGATATCTCATCTTCCCATCTCCTTTCCAGTAATCCTCTCAAGCCAGGCTATAGCCTTTCCAAGAGAGACCTGGTTTTCATAAAGTTTCAATTTTGACTCTTTATACATCCTTTCAAGTTGAAGCAAAGTCTGGAAATCGGTTTTCCCTGATTGATAAGCAGTAAGCGCAACATTTAAAGCCTGTAAGCTCTGCGGAACAATGCTTTCCTCATAAAGTAAAAAAGTTCGCTTGGCGGATTCCGCCATAACATAAGATTCGGTTACCTCCCATGATGTCATGTTAACCATATTACGAAAAGTCGCTTCTGCCATTTCACGTTCAAATCCGGCAGAAGAAAAAGAATATCCTTGTTTCCAAAAATAAAGCGGAATAGAAATAGATGCCATTGCATCCCACCCATCTCCTACACGGTTTTTTACTCCAAGATCAATGTCAGGGAAAAACTCCATTTTAGAATCTAAGTGAGAATAATCCTTCATCGCAATTTCTGCCTTCATCGCAAGAAGTTCTGGGCGATTTTCTAGTGCTAAATCCCTTAAAGAAGATAACGATTCAAGTGTTGCCAAAACTTCTAATGATGAATCAGTTTCAATTATATTATTATCATTTACGCCCATAAAAGCTTTTAATTTTGACTCTTTTGCAGACCTTTCCTGTTCCAAATTAGTTAATTCGTTATTTGCCAAAAGATATTCGATATTTGCCTGAAGCATATCCGATTGCATAACGCTTCCTATAACATATTTGGCTTCAGCGACCTTTTTTATTCTCGAAAGATAATTTTTGACATCTTTCATAATTGTAATTGCTCTATCTAAAAAGAAAAGATTATAATATAAGGATTTCGTTTCATTTAGAATTTCTAGTTTTTTAGATTTATAGCGATACTCCCACATTTGAGCGGAAGCTGCCGCCATTTGATATTTGGCATAAATTTTACCAGGAAACATTATCATCTGGCTTGCGGTATACATTTTCATTCCGCTTTCAAGATTGGATAAAGATTCCGCCTGTTCATATTCAATCCCAATTTTAGGATCATCAAGAGATAAAGTCTGCGGAATTTTTGCCTTTGCCGATTCCCATGCTGCTTTATAAGAGGCTATGTCAGGATTTTGTTTGAGTGCAGAATTCACTGCATCTTGAAGTGAAAGTGGAGCAGCGTCCGCGAATAGTGCAAAAAACGCTAGAAGAACAGGTATTATTAAAAATATATTTAAAGGTCTCAAATTCGATGCCTTTAAACATTGGATTGTAAATTTACTCCTAAATTTCAAGGAACTCAATATAAAAGTCCAGACAGTGTCTGGATTATTGTTTTGATCAACAATTTCCCTATTCAACCTTGCACCCCTATTTAAGATTTTATTGTATACACTATGTGACAATTATCCAACAAGTTGTTGGATTTTTTAATAAAAGGAAATATGGGATTTGTGCAACAAGCTGTTGCACAATTGTTTCATCTGCATATATTTTGTTATTGGCTTTCATCTTTTTCACTTGGCTCCTAACCATGCACCCAAAAGTCAAAAAAATCAAGCCAATAGATGTGATGAAATTGGACATTGGGAATTGGAACTTTTCCCCGCTTCTTTATTTTGCATATTTCCCCTGATTTTTCTTAAATTCGGGAGGACATCCCGCACAACAGAAAGAATATATTCTTTTCGCGGTATTTGTGAAAAATATTTTATCAGCTTTATGTTTGTCGATATTAAGATTATCATCTTCTTTAATATTAACCAGCCAGTCAGAATCCCAGATTACTTTAAAGTTATTAGTCTCTATCCCTCCACTGTGGTGATGGGCTATAATATCAAGAACTTCTCCTATTTTATCCTGAGGAAATCCTATGTCCTCAAGGATTTTTTTCGCAATTGGGGGGCCTTCTATCTCCTGATATTTACCAGCTGTTGAATTGTATTTTTTTTCTGCGTTGTGGATCCCTATATCATGCAAAATAGCAGAGGCAATTATAATGTCTTTATCTCCCCCCTCTTTTGACATAATTTCTTCCGCAAAATATAAAACCTTTTTCGCATGACTTATCCTTTTCTGATCACCATCAAAATAAGTTTCCATTGCCTCTAGCAACTTATCTTTCATCTTTTTACTTACCTTTATTTACCAATCCCTCTCCCTCTGGGAGAGGGTGCCTGCCTGCCAATCTTCAAACTATCTATAAATTTGGGTGAGGGTTTTATATCCACTCTTCTTTTAAGATATCCCCTTTGATCCCCACAATAGTTAATTTAATTGGAATTTTTCTTTTTGCCTGCGCCTGCGCCTCTTTTGCAATTGCAAGGAGGCCGGAACAGCACGGAACTTCCATAATCATAACAGTCAAAGTATTAATCTTTGCCTCATCTATCATAGTCTTAATTTTATTTATATAAATTTCCTTGTCGGCATCAAGTTTTGGGCAGGCAATTGCCAAGCTTTTATCTTTTAGGTAATCTTTGTGGAAATCGGCCAATGTATACGCGATACAATCTGCCGCCAAAATGACATCTCTTCCTTTAAAATAAGGGGCATTGGGAGGTACAAGATGAAGCTGTACCGGCCACTGTCTAAGCTCTGAGCCTCTTTTTCCCTCTGAAAAATCAATCATCTTCGCCCCCGGGCATCCACACTCTTTATCTTTCCTCTTATCCTTAAACTCCGGCACAGGAATATTCTTTTCTTTTAAAACTTCCATCGCCTCTTTTAAAAACGTCTCCTCCCCATGGTCATTTAGATGCAAAAGATGGGCTTTTATAACATTTGCTCCACCTTTAATAATATTCTCCATAGTCTTTTTTTCATCATAAGGTTCTGCGTCCCTCTCTTCTATTTTTATGGCATCAACAGGACAGGATCCAATACATGCGCCTAATCCATCGCAAAAGAGATCAGAAATCAATCGAGCTTTGCCATCAATAAGCTGAAGAGCTCCTTCGGGACATCCTGGAATACAATCGCCACACCCCATACACTTTTCTGTATCTATTTTTATTATTTTACGTTTCATACCTCAAACACCCCCATAATATGTATATAATATATATATTATATACATATAAAACCCTTTGTCAATATTGGGAATTGAATTATTATAATTTTGTTCTACAAATTTAGGCGTCAATATAATTACCTTCAAATAAATTATTACTCTCTTTTTTGCAACATGCAATGCAATTTTTATTCTTTATAAAATTGATTTTTCTAAAAGATGACTTAAGCACATCAAAAGTCAAAAGCTCCCCTACCAGAGGATTGCCTATGCCCAACACCAATTTAAAAACCTCCAAAGACTGAATAGATCCAACAACCCCTGCTAAAGCTCCAAGAACCCCTGCTTCACGACAGCAAGGAGTGGTCCCCGAAGGTGGGGGCTCCTTAAATAAGCATCTGTAACAAGGTCCTTTTTTCACATCAATAGTTGTTACATGGCCTTCATATCCGAGTAAAGCGCCATGTACAAAAGGTTTAGAAAATAAAACAGCTATATCATTTATAAGATAACGTGTATCAAAGTTATCACTGCAATCGACAATTATGTCGTATTTCTTAAAAATTTCTCCTATATTTTCTTTTGTTAAACGCAAATGATAAGGGATAATTTTTATCTCTGAGTTTAATCTTTTTAATTCATCTTTAGCTATTTCGGTTTTACTTTTCCCCAAATCTTCTTCTTTATATAAAATTTGACGATTTAAATTTGTTATGTCAACAAAATCATAATCAACAATTCCAAGCATTCCAATCCCGGCTGCAGCAAGATAATATGCAACAGAAGAACCCAATCCACCCAATCCAACAACTAGAACTTTTGATTTTAAAATTCTTTCCTGTCCCTCTTTCCCTATACCTGGCAAAATAATTTGCCTACTATATCTTTCCATAAAATCCTCTAACCCCCAGCCATAAACTTAATAAGTTCCACTTTATGCTTATCTTTAATTTTATATTCCTTAAAATCCTCTTTTTCCACAATATCATTGTCATTTATCTGTACAACAATCCTATACGGGTTCAAATTAAAATACTGAATTAATTCCAAAACAGTCAACTCCTGCTTAAACTCATGATTCTCTCCATTTATAATAACTTTTATCATATTGGGGATCTTTCCTTATCCAAAGTTGACACACTTATCTGCTTGTCCCAATCTTTAAATACGGGATCATATCCTTTTTCCCTTAACACAGAACAAACCTCATCTAGACTTCTGGTATCAGAAATATTAAATTGCTTTTTACTTTTTTTTTGATTCAGATACCCGCCAGGATTAGTTTTTGATTCTGCGCTCATTTGTGTTATCCCCAGAGAGATTAAATTATTTCTAAAATTTTCATCCTCTCTGGTTGATAAAACAAGCCCAATGCTCGAAAGATAAATTCTTAGAGCAAATAACAACTGAAGAAATTGCCTGTCAGATATAGGGTTCAAAGGTTTAAACCCCGCCGTTGAAACTTTTATTCTAGGGAAAGAGACAGAAAGCTGCGTTCTCCAATATTTTTTTTTCAGATAAAAAGCATGTAAACCAAGCAACGCCGACTCCTCAAAAAAATTCCCAAGCCCCAAAAGAACCCCTATATTAATTCTGTAAAAACCTGTATCTGCCGCTCTTTCTGGCGTAAGCAACCTAAACTCATAATCAGATTTCGGACCAGAAGGATGAACCTTTTTATATAACTTTCTGCTGTAAACTTCCTGATAAACAGTCACGCCATCTGCTCCAGAAAGATAAAGTTCTTTATATTCATCGCTTGATAAAGGAAAAATCTCAAGAGATATGGATTCAAACTTTTCATGCAAAGAAGAAATTATCTTTTTAAGATAATCCATAGAGATCTTCGACCTCTTTTCTCCAGAGACAAGAAGTATATGTCGAAATCCTTTATTATAAAGAAAGTCCGACTCTTTAATGACATCTTTAACCGAAAGAGAAATACGACTTCCAACGACATTATGATTAAACCCACAATATAAACAACAATTATCGCATTCGTTGCTAAGATAAAGAGGAGCATACATCAAAATAGCCTTTCCAAAAAAATTTAATGTTAAAAGTCTGGCTTTTTTTGCAATATCCTCTAAAAAAAAAGATGCGGCATCAGATAAAAGAACAAGATAATCATTAAAGCTTATTTTATCCTTCAATAAAACAGCATAAACATCTGAATCCGAAGCATTTTTTATAATTCTAAGCGCTTCTTTTAAATCAAAATCATTAATTACATTAATAAAACTCATAAATATGCTTTTTTAAAGAAAATGGGAACGTTATCTCAAAAATCCAGTCAAAGGACTGGAAGCTAACCCTTTTTTTTGGGGTGTCCCAATTCCAATCTCATATGCCTGGCGACCGGCTAAAACAGCTAGCTTAAAAGCCTCCGCCATGTTTATAGGGTCTTTTGCCACAGCAATTGCAGTATTAACAAGAACAGCATCCGCCCCCAATTCCATAGCAAAAGCTGCATGTGAAGGAGCTCCAATTCCAGCATCTACAACTACAGGAATAGTTGACTGTTCAATTATAATCTCAATAAATTCTCTTGTTTTAAGCCCCTGATGCGACCCGATAGGAGAACCAAGAGGCATAACAGTCGCACAACCAATCTCCTCCAGCCTTTTTGCCAAGATAGGGTCAGCATTTATATATGGGAGGACAACAAAACCCTCTTTCACCAAAATTTCTGCTGCCCTAAATGTCTCTATTGGATCAGGCAAAAGATAATTTGGATCAGGCGTAACTTCAAGTTTTACCCAGTTTCCTATTCCAGATGCCTTGGCAAGCTTCGCCAGTCTAACAGCCTCATCACAGGTTCTAGCCCCCGACGTATTGGGTAAAATAAGATATTTTTCAGTGTCAATGGCATCAAGAATGTCTTCCCCCTTTGAGTTTAAATCTATACGCCTCAAAGCAACGGTTACAATTTCTGTTTCAGCCGCAAAAAGAGCTTTACGCAAAATTTCATTAGATGGAAATTTTCCTGTGCCAAGAAATAACCTGGAAGAAAATTTTTTGCCTGCTATTTTCAAAAAATCTTTTTTTTCTGTCTCTTTTGACATAAGTATTATTTAAAATAACCTCTTATAGAACATAATAAGATAAATCTCATTAAATAGTCAATGAGGCCTTTTTGACACGGCAAAAGTCAAACAAATCCAAACAATATAATTTTTTATTTGGAAATCAAAAATATCCCTTCAACAGCCCTCCAATTTATAAATGGGCCATAAATTTTATTTCCCTTTTCATTTAAGTAAATCTCTTTTAAAATTTTAAAGCTGTTCTCCTTGCAAAGAATTTTAAAATCTTTTATGGTCATAAGCCTAATATTTGGAGTATCATGCCATTCATAAGGAAGCGTCTTTGTCTTGGGCATGCGTTGATGTGCAAGCAAATTAAGCAATAAGTTCCAATGCCCAAAATTTGGGAACCCTACAATGGCTTTTTTGCCTGCTCTTACCATGTCCGAAACTAAAGAAACAGGATTAAAAACTGCCTGCAATGTCATATTTAAAACAACAAAATCAAAGAAATTATCATCAAAGCTCGCAAGCCCTTTGTTTAAGTCAAGATGCAAAACAGACAGTCCTTTTTTAAGGCATTGGTTAATGTTTTCCGGGGAATTATCTATTCCTATGCCCTTTACATTTTTATTTACTATCAAAGAATCAAGCAATGACCCATCGCCACACCCCAAATCCAAAACTTTTGAATTATCAGAGATAAAATCGGAAATTATTTTATGATCAGGCTTTGTCGTCTCTTTGTAAATCACTTTTTAGCTCCAAACAAAAAACTTTTTACCGCATCCGTCAATTTATCAGTTTCTAAAAGAAAAGCATCATGTCCGTAATTTGACTCAATTGTTCTATAAGATACATCTCCAAAATTATCTTTTATGGCATCAACAATTTCTAACGACTGGTACTCCGGAAACAACCAATCAGATTTAAAATAAATTATTAAAAATTTAGCCGTAGCCTTTGAAAAAGCTCTTTTTAGGCTGCCTGCCCCTTCATCCTCCAAATTAAAAAGATCAATAGCTCGGGTCAAATAAAGATAACTGTTGGCGTCAAATCTCTCGGTAAAGGTCAAACCTTTATGCCTTAAGTAACTTTCGACTTCAAAAAGAGGGTCGGAAAATTTAACCTCCGTTATTTCTTGTTTCTTCATCCCTCTGCCAAATTTATTGCGCATAGATTTATCGCTTAAATAAGTAATATGCCCTATCATCCTTGCGATTGCCAATCCATGATTAGGAAAAGATTTTCCGTAATAATCTCCTTTCTGCCAATTAGGATCATGTACAATTGCCTGTCTTCCAACTTCATTAAAAGCGATATTCTGAGGAGATGTTTTTGCGGATGTGGCAATTGCTATCACATTTTTTACTCTATCAGGATAACTTACGGAAAACTGTAAAGCTATCATCCCCCCCATAGAACCACCGGCAACAGCATGCAAAACATTTACCCCTAAATCGTCTAAAAGCCAAATCTGAGCTGCAGCCATATCTTTTATGGTAATAGAAGGAAATGTCATCGCATAAGGTTTTTTATTCTTTGGGTTTACGGTAGACGGTCCCGTAGAACCCATACACCCACCCAAAACATTGGCACAAATAACAAAATATTTATCCGTATCAAAAGCTTTTCCTGACCCCACCATACCATCCCACCACCCAGGCTTTATCTCTTTTGACGAATGTTTCCCTGCAACATGAGCATCTCCCGAAAGGGCATGAAAAATTAATATAGCATTACTTTTGTCTTCATTTATGCAACCATAGGTTTGATAAGCAATTGTAACGGGCCCCAAAAGCTTGCCACCCTCAAGATTAAGTTCTTCAAAAGTAAAATATTTTATTTCCGCAAAACTTAATATAAAAATCGACTCCTTAAACACAACTCAAAGCTTGGTCAATATCTTCTATAATATCATCTATATTCTCAATTCCAATAGACAATCTTATGTAATCAGACGTCACCCCCGCAGATATCTGTTCTTGCTCTGAAAGCTGTTGATGAGTTGTTGATGCAGGATGAATAACAAGAGTTTTAGCATCCCCAATATTCGCAAGATGTGAAAGCAATTTAACACTGTTAATAAACTTTTTACCTGCGTCTATTCCTCCTTTTATTCCAAACCCTATAATTGCTCCTGCTCCCTTTTTTAAATACTTAACAGTTTTATCTTTTTCTGAGCTTGTTTCAAGCCCAGGATAATTGACCCAAGAAACCTTTGGATGCTTCTCTAAAAACCTGGCAACACTTAAAGCATTCTCCGAGTGTCTTACAATCCTAAGATGAAGAGTTTCAAGCCCCTGAAGGAACAAAAAGGCATTAAACGGAGAGAGCGCCGGCCCCATATCACGCAGCAGTGTTACTCTAGCTTTTATTATATAGGCAATATTTCCGATCGGACGCAACGCATCTACAAATTTCAATCCATGATAGCTCGGATCAGGATCTGTAATCAGAGGAAATTTATTGTCTTTCTCCCAGTCAAACCTGCCGGAATCAACAATAATTCCACCAATGGATGTCCCATGCCCTCCTATAAACTTTGTTGCGGAATACACAACAATATCAACCCCATGATCTATCGGTTTTAATAAATAAGGAGTAACGGTATTGTCCAATATAAAAGGGATCCCAGCACTATGTGCAATGCTAGAAACAGCGGAAAGATCTGTAACATTTAATTTTGGATTACCTACACTTTCTGCATACAAAGCTTTTGTTTTCGAAGTAATTGCCTTTTTAAAATTATCAGGATCAGAAGAATCAACAAGTTTAACGGTAATTCCAAATCTTCGAAAAGTATTTGTAAAAAGAGTATAAGTTCCTCCATACAAATTATCCGCAGCAACAATTTCATCTCCTTCTTTAGCAATATTTAAAATAGATAAAGTAATCGCAGATTGGCCCGATGCCACAGCAAGAGCACCAACCCCACCATCTAAAGCCGCCATCCTTTTTTCCAAAACATCTGTCGTAGGGTTCATAAGTCTTGTATAAATATTTCCAAATTCTTTTAGAGCAAAAAGGTTGGCAGCATGTTCTGAATCTTTAAAAACATAAGAAGTTGTCTGATAAATGGGAACAGCCCTTGATCCTGTAGCAGAATCAGGCTCTTGTCCTCCATGCAGTAAAATCGTCTCATCTTTATAAACTTTAGTATTCATTTTAATTACCTCCTTTAATTTTGAAACAACGGTGTACTTATATATCTTTCAGCAGTATCAGGGAGAAGCACAACTATTAATTTATTTTTATTTTCTGGCCTTTCGGCCATCATCTTAGCGGCAAAGAGCGCCGCCCCACTAGAAATTCCAGCCATTATCCCGTCTGTTCTAGCCAATTTCCTTGCATTTTCAAAAGCATCTTCATTGGAGACCTGAATAATTTCATCATAAATTTTAGTGTTTAAAACTTCAGGAACAAATCCAGCGCCAATTCCCTGTATTTTATGCGGTCCGGGAACTCCTCCGCTTAACACAGGAGAATCTTTAGGTTCAACTGCAATAATTTTAATTGTTCCCCTTTTTCTTTTTAGGAATTTTCCAACCCCTGTAATTGTTCCTCCGGTGCCAATTCCAGCCACAAAAATATCTACTTTGCCATTAGTGTCTTCCCAAATCTCCTTTGCAGTTGTTTTATAATGAATTTCCGGATTTACAGGGTTTGAAAACTGCTGAGGAATAAAAACATTTTTATGCTTTTCTGCCAATTCATAGGCCTTATCAACAGCCCCTTTCATTCCCTTTGTCCCATCAGTCAATACAAGCTCAGCGCCAAGGAATTTTAAGAGGCTTCTTCGCTCAACACTCATAGTCTCAGGCATAGTTAAAATCAACCTATATCCTTTTGCAGCAGCAACCCAAGCTAAAGCAATGCCTGTATTTCCGGAAGTAGGCTCGATAATAACAGTATCTTTATCTATCTTTCTATTTTTTTCAGCATCTTCAATCATAGCAAGTCCAATCCTATCTTTCACAGAACTTGCAGGGTTAAAACTCTCAAGCTTTGCAACAATTTTTGCTGGCAACCCTTCCACAAAACGATTTAGCATCACCATAGGCGTTTTTCCAACCAACCTCGTTACATCCTTTGCTATCTTTGACATATACTTTTTCTCCTTTTTGAACCCTCATCCAATCACTTACCTTCGCCCTCAGGGAGAAGGACTTGTCGGTATTTCGCTAACTACCAATTACTCACAAATACTTACCTGGGTGAAGATTATATATTATAAGTATATAATTCTTTTTTCTTACTTTCTCTTGTTAAAATATCATCCAATGTAATACTAGATAATTTTTCTTTAACGCAATCTTCTGCCTCCACAAGAACATTGCACACAACATTATTCCTCCTAACCTTGTAATTGCATGCGCAAAATTCTATAGCCCCCTCAAAAACATCCACAACATCAAGCATAGTTATATCTATAGGTTTTTTTAAAAGTATATACCCCCCTTTTTTCCCTCTTACACTTTCAACTACTCCAGACCGTTTTAAAACAAGCAAAAGCTGCTCAAGATACCGTATGGGAATTTTTCGATCTTTAGATATCTTTTCTATTTTTAAAGGCTTTTTTTCATAATTAAGCGCAAGTGCAAGCAAAGCCCCTGCCCCATATTGAAACTTAATTGAAAATTTCATATTTCAATAATACTAGCTACAAAAACCATTGTCAAGAACTTTCTTTGATTATGTCGATCTATTTAGTCAAGATTAACTAAGACAAAAGCTTCATCAAAACATCTTTTGTGATTTATGCTAAAATGGCTTTTAGATCCTTTTCAACATTTGTTATAGGCATAACATTAAACTTGTCAACCAAAACTCCTAAAACATTCGGTGTTATAAAAGCAGGAAGTGTCGGGCCCAATCTTATATTTTTAATGCCAAGATAAAGTAGAGTCAAAAGAATCACAACAGCCTTTTGTTCATACCATGAAAGAACAAAAGACAAGGGAAGATCGTTAATCGACAAGCCAAAGGCATCAGACAAAGCAAGGGCTATTTTTATCGCGGAATATGCGTCATTGCATTGTCCAACATCCAAAAGCCTTGGAATACCTTCGATATCTCCAAACTCCAGTTTGTTAAACCTGTATTTACCGCAAGCCAAGGTTAAAATAACAGAATCTTTTGGAACAGCCTGAGCAAATTCAGTATAATAATTTCGACTACTCTTTGCGCCATCGCAACCACCAATCAAAAAGAAACGCTTTATCTTTCCATCCTTTACAGCCTGTACAATGCTATCTACTACATTCATAACGGCATTATGCCCAAATCCTATCGTTATATATTTAGGATCAGCATCATTATCAAATCCTTTAGCTCGAAGCGCAGCATTAATTACAAGAGTAAAATCTTTATTATCAACATGAACTGCAAAAGGCCAATCGACAGGCCCTGATGTAAAAATTCTATCAATATAACCTGCAGGCTCTTGAATACAATTTGTTGTCATAAGTATTGCCCCGGGAAAATCTTTAAACTCTTTTTTCTGATCCTGCCATGCGCCGCCATAATTACCAACCAAATGTTTATATTTTTTAAGACGGGGATAAGCAAGGGCAGGAAGCATCTCGCCATGGGTATAAACATTTACCCCCCTCCCCTCTGTCTGCTTTAATAGCTCTTCTAAATCTTTTAAGTCATGGCCGGAGACAACTATGGCTTTTCCGGAAATCGGCGTTACCCTAACCTTGGTAGGCTCGGGATGTCCATAGGCTTCTGTATTTGCCCTATCTAAAAGCTCCATAACTTTTAAATTAATTTCTCCGCATTTAAGATTGTAAGACAAAAGATCTTCAATTGAAGGGTTTGTCTTGTTTAAAAAGTTAAGTGCATCTTGAAAAAAAATATAAATATCTTCAGCTTCTTTTCCTAAAATATACGCATGATAAGCATAAGCAGCCGCACCTTTTAATCCATAAGTTAAAAGCTCTTGCAAAGAAATAATATCATCATTTACCACATTAATTTTGTTTATTTTAGATACAGATCGGCCATAATTTATAAGATAATCAGCATCATCCTTAAACTCAAAATTTGCAGCCCCTTTTAACTCAATATTTTCTATGCTTTTATTTCCAACAGCATCTTTGTAAGCTGCCTTTAACTCACTCATAAAATCATTAAGTTCAACAAGAATACTCCTTAAACTTTTAAGATCAAAATTTACATTTGTAACCGTCGAAAACAATGCCTTTAAGACGAAACGATCCGCTTTTCTATTAATAATCCCAGCCTTTTTTAATGGGGAAAAATATGAGGCAAGACCTTTTAGTCCGTAGACTACAAGATCTTGAAGCGCAGAAACTTCGGGACTCTTTCCACAAACCCCCTTAACTAAGCATCCCTTGCCTCCAGCTGCCTGTTCACACTGATAACAAAACATTTTATTTTCCATGACAAGCCTCCTTAATATATATAATTTGTATATATTATACATTTTTAAGGAGGTATGTCAACATACAAAAAGAAAGAGTCGGACTAAGACACACAAAATACAAACAACCTGAAGAAATAAAAATTTAGGATTAACCCCGATTATTCAGCCCGATTAGGATAATCGGAGTTCACGGCAGAATCAATAACCAACAAATTGTCAAACATTTACTCGAGGTATGAATAATCGGTGCTAAACCGATTCAATCACATAATACTTGAGTCTGCGACCACCAAATTTTATGGCTTCATTATGGTTTCTAAACCAAATATCTATACGCTTATAAAATCTTTTATTCATTCTATCTTCAACTATAAAAATACGATCTCCAAACCCTTCTAGTTTTACTTTTGTTCCAAAAGGCAAAAAATTCGAAGCAATAACCCCTTCCCTGCAGCGAGTGCCTAAAGCCGTTGTCCAGGGGGAAGAATCAGTTTGATTTGGCAATGAATTGTAAGCAGTGCTAAAAACAATTCCGCTATATATGACTTTATGTTCACCGTTTTGATTAATAGAAGTTGTTAATACAAAAAAGAGCAAAATCAATGAAAAGGTGAAAAATTTCACTCCTGTTACAATCTTTTTTCTAAGCCATCTATTCCTTCTTATTTTACCGACTAATCTCTTAAATGCCATCTACCTATATATCGGTCTTTTTCAACAAGAAATTGCATGTAAAATAAAAAAACCTACCTTTAAGCCCCGCAACATTTTTTATGTTTTTTGCCGCTTCCACACGGGCATGGATCATTACGACCAGTTTTTTCCATGTTTTTAATCGGCTCTGGTTTCGGAGTCGCACTGTTTTGCAATCTGTTTGGAGCAAAACTCTCCTGCAAATTGTCTTCAGGATTACTATATAAAATATTTTTCTTTTTTGGAATGATTGACTCATCGCTTTTTACAACTTGAATTTTAAGAATTAAACTTACAGCCTCTTCTCTTACAGAAGACATCATCTCCTGAAACATCTTATATCCTTCAATCTTATATTCAACTAAAGGGTCTCTCCCTCCATAACCTCTAAGGCCTATCCCGTTCCGCAAATTGTCCATATTATCTAACTGTTCAATCCAGCTTGAATCAACAACCCGTAAAAGAACAATACGTACAAGATCAGACATAGCATTAGCCCCTATCTCCAGAACTCTTTGCTCATAAGCCTCTCTAAGTGTTTGCACCAACACATTGCGGATTTCTTCCTTCTTGCTGATTTTTTTTATTTGAGCGATTCCTTCGATAGGCAGAATTTCACTGATTGATTTTATAAGACTGTCGATATCCTCATCCCGCAAATCCTCTTCTGACAAAAAAGCGTGAATTTTGTCGTCAATAACCATTCCCTGCATCTCAAATATTTTTTCTTCTATATTTTCTCCCAGCAAAATCCTTCTTCTTAAACTATAAATCGTCTCCCGTTGCTTATTCATAACATTATCAAACTCTAAAATCTGTTTTCTAATCCCAAAATGATACTCCTCTACTTTTTTCTGGGCATTTTCCAAAGCTCTTGAAATCAAAGAATGTTCAATAGGGGTTCCTTCCGGCAACCCCAGCCTTTCCATAATGCCTGAAATCCTGTTTGATCCAAAAAGTCTCATAAGATCATCTTCCAAAGAGACGTAGAATTTGGAAAACCCAGGATCCCCCTGCCTCCCAGCCCGACCTCTCAACTGATTATCAATTCGCCTGCTTTCATGCCTCTCTGTCCCAATAACGTAAAGCCCCCCCAAAGCAACAACTCCTTCACCTAAAACAATATCAGTCCCCCTCCCTGCCATGTTCGTTGAAATAGTAACCGCTCCACGCTGTCCGGCGCGAGAAATAATTTCCGCCTCTTTTTCGTGCTGTTTTGCATTCAAAACATTGTGGGGAATCCCTTTCCTGAAAAGCATGTTTGACAACAATTCGGAATTTTCAATAGAGACAGAACCTACCAGCAACGGTTGACCTATTTTATGTTTTTCAATGATTTCAGAAACAACCGCATTGAATTTTTCTTTTTTTGTTCTGTAGATCACATCAGATAGATCTTTTCTTATCATCGGCTTATTAGTAGGAATAACCAAAACCTCTAACCCATAGATCTTCCAAAATTCTGCCTCTTCTGTCTTTGCCGTCCCCGTCATCCCTGAAATTTTTTCATAAAGCCGAAAATAATTTTGAAAAGTTATTGTAGCAAGCGTTTGAGATTCTTCTCTAATCTTAACCTTCTCTTTAGCCTCTATTGCTTGATGTAATCCATCGCTATATCTTCTCCCCGTCATAAGTCGCCCGGTAAACTCATCAACTATTATTATCTCCCCATCCTTTACCACATAATCAATATCTTTATTAAATATATAAGTTGCTTTTAAAGACTGAATTATCTGATGGGCTACATCCATGTTTTGAATATCAAATAAATAGTCTATTCCAAGGATCTTTTCAACCTTTTTTATCCCCTCTTCCGTCAAAATTGCATTCTTTGTCTTCTCATCAAGTGTAAAATCTATCTCTTTTTTAAGATTTTTTGCAACGCTATCCCCTTTATGATAAGTTTCAACCTTATCTTGAACCATGCCGGAGATAATTAAAGGGGTTCTTGCCTCATCTATCAAGATAGAATCAACCTCATCAACTATTGCATAATTTAAGTCTCTTTGCACACACTCTTCTATTGATAAAGACATGTTGTCTCTAAGATAATCAAAGCCAAATTCATTATTTGTTCCATAGGTTATATCAGAACTATAAACAACCTTTCTTTCATGGGGATGCATATCATGTTGAATACAACCAACCGTCAAACCTAAAGCTCTATAAACAGGGCCCATCCACTCAGAGTCTCTTTTTGCTAAATAATCATTTACCGTAACAAGATGAACCCCCTTTCCGGTTAAAGTATTAAGATAAGCAGGAAGAGTGGCAACAAGAGTTTTTCCTTCTCCTGTCTTCATCTCGGAAATTTTCCCCTGATGAAGAACAATCCCCCCAAGAAGCTGAGAATCAAAATGCCTCAATCCTATAGTCCTTACAGCAGCTTCACGAACACATGCAAAAGCCTCTGGAAGCAAATCATCTAAAGTTTCACCATTTGACAGACGTTTTTTAAATTCATCTGTTTTTAAGCGGAGTTGTTCATTTGAAAGCTTTTTTATAGAATCTTCAAGAAGGTTTATCTGATCAATTAACAATTGAAGGTTTTTCAGTTTTTTCTCATCCGAATCACCTATTAAATTTAATATCCAGCTTAAAATACTCACATTATTGTTGTGTTTCTCTGCCGTTCTTTAAGTTTTTCTGCAACCCTGCGGGTCTCTTTCATATGTTTTTCTTTATGCCGAACTAATTGGCGTTTTAATTCTTCGTAGACCAAATCAATTGCAGCATACATATCTTCTCCAACTTCCGAAGCATGTACAACTTTTTTCCCGGAGACCCAAATTGAGACATCTGCCACATGGGAATTTTTTATATCCTTATTTTTTCTAACATCCAAAACAACCATCATCTTAATAATATTTTTATAGAATTCCTGAAGCTTTTCGAGTTTTTTAGTGGCATATTGACTGAGAGGAGAAGTAAGCTCTATCCCATGCCCCTGTATATTCATTTGCATAAAAATCCCCCTTAGTTATATTATATTTTTTATTTTAACACAATTAAATAGCCCTTGAAAGGGTAAAAACATGAATTTCTTCCGTCCCTGCATCTCTTAATACTTTTGTGCACTCGGAAATAGTCGATCCTGTTGTATAAATATCATCTATTAAAGCTATTTTCTTATTTATGACAAATTGAGGCGCGTTAATAATAAAAGCTCCTTTTACATTCTTAAATCTATCTTTTTTAGGAAGATCAAACTGTGGTTTTGTATCTTTAATTCTATGTAATAAACCTATTACAGTAGGAACTCCTATCATATTGCTTATCTGATGAGACAACAATTCTGATTGATTAAAACCTCTCTCGTGCAACCTATTATAATGCAAAGGAACAGGAACTAAAAAGTCTAAAGCTTTTGAGCCGATATTAGCCAATATATATCTTGCCATAATTTCCCCTAACGGTTTTACCAATCGCGTTCTTTTATTGTATTTAATTTTTCTTATGGCTTTTTTCAAAGAGCCTTCATACAAACCAATAGAATGAACAAAAGTTGATGGTTTTAAATAGGAAATCTGTGCCAAGCATCTCTGGCAAAAAAGATCATGCCCCAAAGAATTACACACTTCGCACTTGGGTGGAAATATTAAATCTAAAAGCGCTTTAATAATTTTCATACGCTAAAAACAATAGAATTATAATCATAATATAAGGATAATTCCAGTTAAATCCAAGATAACTGATAAAAGAATGCTGCGGGGTCAAGCATATTACTTTAAAACTCTCTTGAAAATTGAAAGCTAAATTCGGTTGTGATATCATTGCTCCAGTATGAACTGGCAAGAAATCATCACCCTCCTTGAACAAGGCGAAGGTCAGTCTGTTGAATTTGAAAAACAGATCCCATCAACCGAAGACTTAGCAAGAGATGTCGTTGCTTTTGCCAATTCCGACGGCGGTAAAATAGTCCTCGGCATTGATGATAAAAATAAACATCTGATAGGCCTTGACATTGATCCTCTTGAATTTAAAAACAGGATAAAAGAAATTATTGCCAATCATTGCACTCCCCCGATTTCCTTTGAAATCGAAATTATTGATAGAAACCCAAAAAAAATAGCGGTAATTAACATTTTTGAGGGTGATGAAAAACCTTATAAAACAGATGATATTTGTTATATCCGTGATGTATCAGAATCACGTCCCGCAAAAGAAGAAGAAGAAAAGCTTATAACAAACCCATGGAGCGGTCATGGACTAAACAAAAGGCAATTAAGAGCTCTTCAGCATATTCAGGAACATGGAAATATTACCAATCGTGAATATAGGGAAGCTTTCGGTGTTTCACATAAAACAGCCCACATTGAACTTACAATATTAGTCGACAAAAGAATATTAAGAACAGAAGGGCTAGGCAGATCCACAAGATACATTCTTCCTTCCTGATTAAAATAAATCTTCGTGTTGGGAATCTCTTTAAAAAAACAATATTTTACCGCTAAAACATCATTAAAATATCCTTAACCCCGATTATTCACGGTGAACTTAGAAATCAACCCGATTGTCATAATCGGGATTGAAAAAGTTGTAATCAATTACCCCTTTTGTTATAATAAATTTTGTTCTTATATAAAATTTTCAAGAAAGGAATTTTTCAGATGAGAAGACCAATTATTGCCGGAAACTGGAAACTAAACAAAACCATTGTCGAAGCCATCGATCTTGCCTCAAAAATAAAAGCCTCAGTTGGGAATGTTAGCGATGTCGAAATTGTAGTTTGCCCCGCCTTTGTTGCCATTGATGCTGTTTCACAAACTTTAACTGATTCCACAATTGGAGTCGGAGCCCAAGATATGTACTGGAAAGATTCCGGCGCTTTTACCGGCGAAGTTTCTGCTCCTATGATTAGAGGAGCCGGAGCAAGTTATGTTATAATCGGCCACTCTGAAAGAAGGCAATATTTTGGAGAAACAGATGAAACAGTCAACAAAAAACTGATGACCGCCTTATCCCACGGGCTTGTGCCAATTGTTTGTATCGGAGAAACTTTGGAAGAAAGAGAATCCGACAAAACATTTGATGTGATAAAAACTCAAATAAAAGGAGCCTTAAAAGATATAAGTGAAAGCGATCTTGAAAAAATCATAATTGCTTATGAACCTGTTTGGGCAATAGGAACGGGCAAGACAGCAACCCCAGAACAAGCCCAAGAGGTTCACGCTTTTATAAGAAAACATCTTCCTTCTACTATCTCAAAAAAAATCAGGATATTGTACGGAGGGAGTGTAAATCCATCAAATATAAAAGAGCTTATGAAAAAAGAAGATATTGATGGCGGACTAATTGGCGGAGCAGCTCTAAAAGTAGAAGATTTTGAGAAATTAGTTAAATTCAAGGAATAATCAAATTTGTTGAGGATGAAGAATTTATGACAAACAATCCAATGTTTTGGCTTATTTTTTTTCATTATCCTTGCAATTATTTTAATAATAGTTTTTATTAACTTTCTATCTCTCCCAAAGAGGTAGTAAAAAGGAGCTGATAGCAAATGGATATTGTATATCAATGGATCTTGCCAGTTACAGCAGGTGTTATTACCGGTTTGATTTTAATTTATCTTTATATAAGGTCAAAAGGGGCTCACTTATTATGATGAATTCTTTGCTGGATTTTTTTATAAAGTATATTTTACCTGTAGCAATAACTTTAGGTGCTTTTTTTGCTATTTGGATTAAAAAATTTTTAGAAAAAACGGCTGATTTATCTGCAGAAGATTGGTATAAAAAAAGAAAGGAGAATAAAAAATGAGTAAACTGTATGAAGAGTTAGGGTTAGTTAATACGAAGGAAATGTTTAAAAAAGCGATGGAGGGCAAATATGCTGTTCCAGCTTACAATTTCAATAATATGGAGCAGCTGCAAGCTATTGTAATGGGATGTGCGGAAAGCCAATCACCTGTTATCATTCAAGTTTCAAGCGGCGCCAGAAAATATGCCAATCAAACCCTTCTGCGATATATGGCTCAAGGGGCAGTTGAAATGGTAAGAAAAGAACTTAAAAGCAATATTCCAATATGCCTTCATTTAGACCATGGGGATACGTTTGAACTTTGTAAATCATGCGTGGATTATGGATTTTCATCTGTTATGATTGACGGATCACATCACCCTTATGAAAAAAATATTGAAGTGACAAAACAGGTTGTAGAATATGCCCGCGCACATGATGTTACAGTTGAAGGAGAACTTGGAGTATTGGCTGGCATTGAAGATGAAGTCAAAGCAGAAAAATCAAACTATACAGACCCAGATGAGGTCATTGATTTTGTAAAAAGGACAGGGGTAGATTCACTTGCTATTTCAATTGGGACATCGCATGGCGCTTACAAATTCAAATTAAAACCTGGCGAATCTGTCCCCCCGCTTCGTTTTGATATTTTAGAAAAGATAGAAAAAAAGCTTCCCGGGTTTCCTATTGTTTTGCATGGAGCCTCTTCTGTTGTTCAAGAATATGTGCAAATGATAAATAAGTTTGGCGGCAAAATGGATAATGCCGTGGGCATTCCAGAAGATCAACTACGTCGTGCGGCAAGCTCCGCGGTATGTAAAATTAATATAGATAGCGACGGACGTTTGGTTGTTACAGCAATTATCAGGAAAGTATTCGCGGAAAGCCCTTCTGAATTTGACCCAAGAAAATATTTGGGTCCTGCCCGCGAAGAATTAAAGAAACTTATTATCAATAAAAACAAGAATGTGTTGGGATCTGCGGGGAGATACTAATTTAGAGATGTCATCCCGGACTTGATCCGGGATCCAGATTGAGGCACTTAATTCTGGCGTTTGCCAGAATGACAAAGAAAGGACAAGTTATGAAAGTAAAATTTAATGGGAAAGAGATAAACATAAAAAGAATAGGAATTTTAACAGGCGGAGGAGATTGCGCGGGTCATAACGCGGTTATTCTTGGGTTATTAAGAAGAATCTCTCTTGAAAACAGAAGTCTTCCTGAAAGTGAAAAAATGGAACTGATAGGACTTCTTGAAGGATGGAAATCTTTAACTCGCGATCCGGAAGAAGAGCTAAATAAAATTGCAAGGCCTCTTAAATTAAAAGATATTGATGAAAGCTTTAAAACGGCAGGAACAATACTCGAATCTTCACGCACAAATTTATTCTCAAAAGCAAATATAGAGGCTAAAGCTCCAGAAAAAGCCATGGAAAATTTGAAGAAACTCAATATTGATTGTCTTGTTGTTCTTGGCGGAGATGACACCTTGGGAGCTGCTGGAAAGCTTGGCAAACAATTTTCTTTCCCAATGTTTGGAGCTCCAAAAACCATGGATAACGACGTTTACGGAACAGATTTAACCTATGGATTTGAATCTTCTGTCGAAGAATCTGTCCATTTCATAGAAAATATAAAAACTACTGCAAAATCACATAATAGAGTTTTTATTGTTGAAGTTATGGGCCGCCATGCCGGATGGGTTGCGCTATATGCAGGAATTGCAGGAGGAGCAGATGTTACGCTTCTTCCTGAAGAAATTGTAAATCTTGACAACGTAATGTCTCTGGTCAAAAAAGCGTTGGACTATCAAAAACATGCGATAGTTGTTGTATCTGAAGGTGCAAGACTTTTTGATACGCGTTATCCGGAATCTATAAACAAGCGCCATCAAGAACTTTTGGATGTGGTAATTTCCGATCCTAAATATGCGCTAGTCAAAGCACGCCATGCTATGCCCAAGAAAAAAGATTCCTTCGGCAATGAGCAGCTTGGAGGTGTTGGAGAATATCTGTTCTCTATTCTTGAAAAACATATGGGAATTGAGCTTCGCTATCAAAACTGCGGACATGCTATAAGGGGCGGAGTAGCTCATGTAACAGACAGAATTTTGGGATTGCGCTATGGCGATGCAATTTTCTCATTTATGAAAGAAAATAAGTTCGGCGTATATCCGGGTATTGAAGGAGATAAAATTATCGCTTCAAATCTGCTAGAAGTAAAAGGCGGACGATTTGTTCCGGAAAACCATCAATTATTTAGAATGAGGAATACTGCGGTTTACTATTAACCCTGATTATCCTAATCGGGGTTAATTTTTCGTATGGGATCTCATATTTTCAAAGACTGAACTCTCTCTGTATATAATATAACTGAAATTTCATAAAAAAAATACGAAATATATTAGTAGTACAATAAAGATGAGAACAGCTGCAGAAAACCTTATTAAAAACCACCACTATACGTCACAAAACCAAGAAGTATATGGCACGATCAATTCCTGGTTAAGAACCCTCAATCCTCTTTCATTTACAGCTACAATTAAGTCAACACCGGAAGGGAGACTTTTTTTAGGCCGATTAGAAGGGCAAAGTATTGTACTTAAAGGAAACGAAATTCAACCTTCCTGCACGCATCATGTCACTTATGAAACAAAAAAAGGTCCCGATCCTGACACCCCTGACATTGTTGTTAATATATCACGAGCGCGCAAAGAAGAAGTAGAAAATTTAAAGACAAGATGGATAAGGCGAAACGGAGTTGTTTGTCCTTTTGGTAAAATCATTCCGAGAGGTGGAATGGATACTATTTATCCCCCTAGAAGTATCCCTATTGCGGAAGAACAAGCATTGCTTAAGCCTTTTTTAGAAGATTTAATAAGTAAAATGCATGTGTGTCATCCTTACCAGATAATTAGCCAAGATATCAAAGACACTTTGGTTGAAATTACTGCTAAAGGAGGAACACTTGCCGCTAATTGGCTTATTTTCCTATATGAAGATTTAATCTCAAAAGTCGCCAATAAATTTTATAAGGGGAATGCTTATTTCTGTGATTTGCTTAAGCAGGAAGGGAGGGAACAGGTACTTCCAGCCGCTAAAAGTTATTCTCTAGAAAACCAAGGAAGAAATGGATTTGATGGTTACCTCAAGGTAGTTCTAACTCATCACTTTATTACCTGTTATACTTATTTAGACGGTTATGGAAATCCAAAAGGTAAAAGACAACCCCAAACAGTAAGCATGGAAGAGATGAGAAATCCCAGAGCAATTTCTGGTGATTACACAGTTTCTACGTCAGAAAGTGTTTTAATAGCAAAAGAGAGTAGCATGCAAATTTACCATCAACTGACACCCGCAGAAAGGCATCTTTTTGACTTTATATTATCCTGCCCGACAAAAGAGGATCTTTCCGCGGAAGAAGTAGGAATTATGGCAGGAAGTCAAGAGATCCTACGATGCGGGATAACGCGCTATGCACAAAAAGGCCTCAATGACGATGAAATAACATTTCTTAATAGTCTTAAAGACCAAATGCCTGATTTATTTTCCATGCTTTTTGAGTTTACTAGGCACGGGATTAAATTGAAAAATTACAGATACATTCTTGATGAGTTGATAGATCAACATATAAAAGACGAACATGTAAAAAAGACACTTCATGAAATCTTAGATAAAAGCGCACTTTCAATACAAAGAGTAGGCCAGATATGTAAATCTATTTCTTATAAGTTGACTAATTGACAACAACTAAGCCGACAGTATTTCAGCCAACTTATAGCCATCCCTATCGATATCTTTTTTACGTTTGACGGCAATTTTTGTAGGAGTTTCTACAACTTTATCAGACAACATGCCAACCATTATAGAAGTTTTTCCGTCAATTAAGGCGCTTACTGCCGCGGCGCCAAGCTTACAAGCCACCTCTCGGGATAACGCCGTAGGATTTCCCCCCCTTTGCATATGGCCTAAAATACTAACCCTCACCTCAAGGTCTGTCTTTTTGCTTATTTTCTCGGCGATATCATGGGCATGCCCCGCCCCTTCAGCCAAAACAATTATAAAACTTGATTTGCCCCTCTGCTCCCCCTGCTTTAATTTTTTTGTGACATCGTCAATATTAAAAGGGATTTCAGGAATTAAAATCGCCTCCGCCCCACAGGTAATGCCAACATCTATTGCAATTGATCCGCTATTTCGTCCCATAACTTCAACTATGAAAATTCTCTCATGCGAAGTTGCGGTATCTCTTATTTTATCGATTGCATTAACTGCTGTATTTACGGCAGTATCAAACCCGATTGTATAATCCGTCCCGTAAATATCATTATCAATAGAAGCCGGAATATTGATGATTGGAAGTTTTGTCTCTTTATAAATTTGATAAGCCGCTTTTAACGAGCCATCTCCTCCAATTACAATCATAGCATCTATGTTAAAAGCCTTTAAATTTTCATAAGCTTTTTGGCGAACAGTTTTCTCTTTAAATTCATGGCAACGATGTGTTAAGAGAATTGTTCCGCCTTTGCTTATAATTCCGCTTACGGATTTCAAGTGTAAATCAACAATATCTCCATCTATAAGTCCCTGCCATCCCCTCTTTACTCCAAGAACATTAAGCCCGCTGGAAATCGCACAACGGACAACCGCTCTTATCGCAGGATTCATCCCAGGAGCGTCTCCTCCAGGAGTTACAACCGCTATGTTTTTAATTTGTTTTTTTGGCATAACAAAATTATACTTCAATTATATTGTTTGAACAAGAGATCGCAGTGTATGTTTTTCCAAACGTTCCAAATAAACCCCGAGTTCCTAATCGGGGTGAATAATCGGGGTTAAGTCCTTAATTAATGAAATTTATCTGATAAAAATCGATATATATAAAGATATGAACTATATTAGCTCTAGAACAACTTACGAGGCCTTTCCTCAGTTAGTGGCAAAATTGACTCATAATTATAAACCACCACAATATGTAAATGTGGCAAGTCCAGATCATCCAATACATAAAGCCGCCAAACAGTTATATGATTTAAGAATCAAAGGTAATGGAGAAGGATTTTCTTGCGGTTTAACAGATGCTCAAATAGTTCATATGGCCGGCCGGCACAAAAGAATAGATTGGGTTATATCAACAATAAAAGAAGCTAGCGGGAAGATTGCCCCTTCATACATCGTTACAATCGGATCAATTTTTGAGGATTACGAAGAAAGATGGGCTTTTCTGGAAGGCTCGACAAACAAATCCAACGGTCAAAATGTATCTTTATTTTTTAAGATTGCCACAGTTGCAAATTTCAAACAAACACTCCTATCTCTTGGAGAATACCAAGCTAAAGGAAAAGAATTGTGGGGAAATTTCCCTTTATCATCTGCAATCACTTTTTTTGATAAAGGAGTTAATCTTGAAGAAGTAAACAAGCTGCTGTCAGCAACAAAAGAGCATTATCCATTAGCGGCGTCACTTATCGCAAATATTGAACAATGGATTAAAGGAGATAATCCTCCAAAAATGCTTGATAAAAAAGGAAGACTAAAAAGGGGCTCTCATCCGATTGACTGTCTAAAAAAATTAGAAGTATTACTAAAATATAAAGATGAACAATTAGACGAAGAATTTATCAAAAAGATATTTTCTGGCTCCGTTTATTATTTTGAAGAATCAATAAAATTATATCTTAAAAGAAATCCTTATCTTACAACCTATCATTCTATAAATTACTTTTTAACTAAAGTAAAAGAGAAAAGAAAAGCTTTTATTTTAAAAGAACTTGAAAGGTTTGGGAAATTACCCGCAAAATTTCGCCCGTCTTTTAAAGAAATAATAAAGCTATCAAAAGACCATCAATTTAAAAGCCTTTTAGAAGACTTATTTAAAGCCAAAATGAGAGAAATGCTAGATAAAGTTAAATTCCATGATATAAAAACTAATGATAAAGAAATTTACCGTAAACTAGCACTCCCCCTAGAAAGCTCAGAGGCGTTTTCTGAATTGCCACAGCTATTATCATTGTCTTCAGAAGAATTATTCCATCTGACTTTTTTTGATGATACAGAAAAAAGATTCTTATTTTTGCAACGATTTTTAAGATCTCTAATTTATCCGGATTCCATATCTTATGTATATCAATTTGCAAGTCTCCCTGATTTTTCAGGAAAAGAAAAAGCCTTACAATCACTACTTGTCGAAATGAAAGATGCGCAAAAAAGAACAACAACAGAAGAAGATGCCACTGAAGAGACAGAAAAAAAAGAAAACTTAGCCTGGTTTGATCGTTCTATATTTTCGCCAGCTATACAGATAATCTTATCCGATATAAGTTGGCAAGGCGCCTTGTCAGATACTTATAAAACACAAGGTGTTAAACTTAGTTTTTCAGGAGCTGTTGCCATGAGGAGAGAAGGATTACAATTGGGAACTCTTTTAGAATTACTTGAAGAATCTCAGGCTAAAAACTTCCCCCTGACTCCCATTGCTGCTATTAACATACATATGATAAAAACAGATGTTGACAGTTTAAAAAGATATATGGAAACTGACTTTAAAGGACTGTTTAGCAACCCATCTAGATTTGTAAGAACCTTTGGATTATTGCAAAAAGGATACAAACAAATGGCTCCTGATACTATTGCAAGCCAGATCAACATGCTTAGAAGCTTTAAAGGATTTTCAACGGAGGCTTCAGGTGAAGATGTTTTAGATATGTTTGAGCTTGGAGTATCCTTTAGTGAATTAGAAAAAGCTTGTACAACTGCTGAAACAAAAGTCATGTTAAAACCTCTCTTAATGCATAAAATATTTATGGCAAATTTATCACGTGCTATAGAAAAGATGAAAGGTCTAAATAGAAAGTATTTCGGTTAGAAGTTAACCCCGATTATTCACCCCGATTAGGAAATCGGGGTTAAAATTCCTTCTGGTATGAATAATCGGGGTAAAGTATAATAGAACATCATGTCAAACAAACAAATAAAACTAGATCACAGCAAATTCGGAAATATTGATCTTGCCGAGTTTAATGAAGAGACAAAAAAAGTTCAAATTTTTCATACCATAATGCTCGAAGGGAAAGATCCACTCCTAAAAGACAAAGAGGTCGTAATGACCGGCTGGAAAACAGAAAGCCCTTTTATTTCAAACGATAAGCTTTCAGATATAAAAAAATCCGCAGAAGAATTGAGAAACAAAATCGACGATTATGTTTCTATTGGCATTGGTGGCTCGTACCTTGGAACTAAAGCTACAATTGAAGCCGTTGTCGGAAACCTGGAATTATTTAACCTCTTTTCAAAAGAGGAACGAAACGGTATTCCTAGAATTTTCTTTTTGGGCAACCATATGGATCCCTCATACATCTCCAAAATTTTAAAACTTTTGGATAATAGAAAAATCGGCGTAAATGTTATATCAAAATCAGGTGGCACAGTTGAACCTGCGATCGCTTTTGCAATTATGAAAGACTTGATGGAAAAGAGATTTAAAAATCCATCCGATCTTATTGTCGCAATAACAGACGCGGCAAAAGGGGCTTTAAAAAAATTGGCAGGTGAAAAAAGTTATAAGACTTTTGATGTGCCGGACAATGTCGGCGGACGATTTTCTGTAACATCCCCTGTCGGTCTGTTTGGACTTGCTATGGCAGGAATCAATATTGAAGAGTTTATTTCTGGTGTTAAATTTGGAGAAGAGGCGACAAGAACACTCCCTTTTGAAAAAAATATTGCCATGCAAAGAGCGGTTCTTCGATTTATCGCTTATAAAAAATTAAGCAAGAAGATTGAGCTTGTTTCTACCGGAATTTATGACCTAAAAGGAATTGCGGGCTGGATGCAGCAACTGGGGCCGGAAAGTGAAGGGAAAAACGGTGAGGGGCTTTGGATCTTCCCTGTATTTTATACACAAGACGCACATTCAATCGGACAGATGATACAAGAAGGAGAGAGAAATATAATAGAAACTTTTTTGATGGTTTCCGATCAAGGGATTGATATGAAAATCAAAAGTCTTGGAACCCCTGTTGAATATTTAGACGGCAAGAATTTAAGTTTTGCAAATAACGCTTTTGTAGAGGGGCTTCGAAAAGCTCATGTAGAAGGCGGAGTTCCGTGTATGACCTACACACTTCCTGATCTTTCGGCTTTTACAATCGGACAATTATATCAAATTGAAATGAACACCATCGCATTAAGCGGGCTTCTGCTGGGACAAAATCCGTTTATTCAACCCGGAGTGCAAAAATACAAAGCTATTGCGGATAAGAAGAGCGGAAGATAGAGTTTTGTGTCATTCTGATGAAAATCAGAATCCATTTTCCCTTTGTGTCATTCTGGCGAAAGCCGAAATCTAGTTATTAAATACATTGGCAAATAATTCAAAATTCCTGTAATTTCTTAAAAGGAACAATCCCATCTTGTGGCGCTCCTTCATTTATGTAAACTTTCCAAAAAACATTATAGTCATCAATATTACGATGTGTAAAACTGTCAACGCTATATAAAAGAGGAGTTATTGCCTCTCTGTGTATTGCTCCTCCAAAAGGCATTAGTGTTTTGCCCGGCAATAAAAACTTACGATATTGATTTTTTGCTGATTCTCTTAAATTATTAAAATCAAAAGTTAAACAAAGATATCTATCGTCTTCTTTCCATTTACTCGCAGTTATATGCGGCATCCTCCAACTTTTATCTTTTATGAAAATCAAAGGAAAATACAGTTCACATAAAACTTCCTTAAAAGCTTCCTTGGTGTTGTTTGTTAATGAAAATTCCAAAGAATATTCATGCAAAAGTTGAGTTATTTCTTTAGTTTTATATTTTATTTCGATATGTGCGGATGTATCTTTTTTAAAATATTCACCTTTTAAATCGTTTAATTCTTTTTTTTCTTCAACGCTTAATATAAAATCAGTATCGAGTTTAAAATAGCTAAAAATTGTTTTTATTGTTTCTTCAAGCTCTTCAATTTCGAAATAAGACTTTGCTTGTGCAAATAAACTTAAGGGCGCACCAAACTCATTCATAGATATATTGATTGTTAAAGGATAAATTTTTTTATCATTTGCCCAGACAACTGCAGACTCCCACCATACCCAACCAGATAACTTTGATGCAATAGAACAAATAGGAATAATAGCATCTGCATTTTTCAATTTATTTTCTAGCATTGTGTGTTGCCATTTATCCCCTGGTGGCATTCGTGAAGCTACAAATATATCAATTTTATCGCCGACATGACCACGAATTATATTTTCTATAAAGCAGGCTAAAGCCAATTCAACAGTAGAATAGCTAATAAATAAAATTGGCTTTTGTTTCGCTTTTAACTTTTTTGAATTATTTTCTTCAACTATCATTTTGATTGATTTTATTATAGATTAAATATTTAATGATGTAAATTTATGAATATGGTAAATTAAAACTGGGTTTCGGATCAAGTCCAAAATGACATCATCTATGTCGCAATGTTATTGAATACTGGATACCGGCTTTCGCCGGTATGACAATCTAGGCTTAAGCTTTTCAGTCTACTTTATCAACCTATAATACAAATCCTCCCATAGAGGATTTTCTTTTTCTATTAATTCTATTTTCCATTTTCTTTTCCAATTTTTCAATCTTTTTTCACGAGTAATAGCTGATAATACATCTGTTGTCTGTTCCCAATAAACAAGTTTATGAACAGCATATTTTTGAGTAAAGCCCTGAATTTGTTCAGATTTATGCTGGTAAATTCTTTTAATTAAATCAGAGGTTATGCCAATGTATAAAGTTCCGTTCTTTTTACTTGCTAAAATATAAACATAATAAAATTTCATTCAAAATAAGATGTGGCTTATTTTTTAATTTGTTACCCCCACCCCTAGATCCTGAATCAAGTTCAGGATGACACCCCTCTAATCGCTACACCCTGTGTCATTCTGACGAAAGTAGAATCTAGCGCTGGATACCGGCTTTCGCCGGTATGACACATTACATCCCCCGGAGAGCTTTTACTCTTTCGGTAATCGGCGGATGGGTTGAAAAAAGGCTGGTCAGCCAGCCAACTTTGTTTTCTCCTACAGCTTTAAATGGGCTTATAATATACATGTGAGCAGTCGCCTTATTTGCAACCTCAAGAGGTTCGGTATCCGCGGAAATTTTTAGAAGCGCACGAGCCAACCCTTCAGGATTTCTTGTAATCATAGCGGATGATGCGTCAGCCAAAAATTCACGCTTGCGCGAAATAGCCAGTTTGATCAACTGCGCGATGATTGGAGATAAAATCGCCAATATTATTGCAAGAATAAAAATAATAAGTTGAACTTGTCCATTCCCCTCCCTGCTGCTTTTTCGTCCTCTCCCACCCCACCAAGTAAACCTCAAAAATAAATCTGACAACAAAACAACAGTTCCTGCTAAAATAGAAACAATTGTCATAAGCCTCATGTCATAATTGCCAATGTGAGACAATTCATGAGCAATAACACCTTCTAATTCTACTTTTTCCAGTTTATCTAAAAGACCAGAAGTCACAGCAACTACTGCATGATTCGGATCACGGCCGGTTGCAAACGCATTTGGAGCAGAATCTTCTATTATATAGACCTTTGGTTGAGGAAGTCCTGCCGCAATGCAGAGATTTTCAACTATTCGATAAAGTTCGGGGTTGTCGCTTTTTTTTATCTCTTTCGCACCGGCAATCGCAAGAACCATTTTATCACTGCCATAATAAGCAATGACACTTATAATGATAGAAATTATAGCGGCTATTGCAAGAAAACTTGGTCCGCCGACATCCAAAGCCATTCCAATGACCCATGAAAGGCCGGTTATAAAAAGGATAAAGCCTATAATAAAAATCATAGTTTTGCGCTTATTTGAATCTATTTGATTGTATAAATTCATATTATAATTACACTAATGAAGAATAAAAAATGATCTAATGCCTAATGTATCATATTTATTGTGTTTTAATTAGTCATTCTTAATTAAATCATTCTTCATTAAAACTTAACCTCTACCGCTTTTCGTTCCTCGGAATTTTCAACTTCAAACATCTCTCTCATTTTAAAACCAAAAGAGTTTGCAATTATATTTGAAGGGAATACCTGTATCTTTGTGTTCAAATCTCTTACATTGCCATTATAAAATCTTCTTGAGTACATAATTTTGTCTTCTGTATCAGTCAAATCGGCTTGAAGACTTAAAAAGTTTTCGTTTGCTTTCAAGTTTGGATAATTTTCCGCAACAGCAAAAAGAGATTTGAGGGTTCCTGAAAGCATGTTTTCAGCTTTCCCTTTTTCTTCTACCCCCTGCGCGTTCATCGCATTGGCGCGGGCTTTTGTCACATTTTCAAAAAGCTCTTTTTCATGCGTAGCATAACCTTTTACAGTATTTACAAGATTTGGTATAAGATTATATCTTCTCTTCAACTGAACCTCAATATCCGCCCATGCCTCTTCAACTCGAACCTTTAGTTTAACAAGCCCGTTATACATAGAAATAACCCAAACAACCGACAAAACAATAACACCCAACAATATCCAAAAAATCATAAATATTACCCCCTTAAATTAAATTGTTCTTAAACTTTTGTACATATGCTAGCATAAGTTAAAAGACAAATTCAAGTGAAATCATGAAAAATAAATACAGAAGTATTAAAGTAAAGCATAAAATATATAAATAAGAAAAAATCATGACAACTATAAACACTGTTCAATCTTTAATGCAAAAATATATAAGGAATCCTTCAAAAGGGCCCAAAATAGTCCTTTTTACCGGTGGGTCAGGAGTCCGTTCACCCGCGATAGAGTTAGCAAAATACACTCATAGAACTCGCCATATTATAAATACAACAGATAGCGGAGGAAGCACAGGAATGCTTCGTCAAGTTTTTGAACTTCCAGGAAAGCATGAATTTCCCGCAATTGGAGATATAAGAAGCCGCTTATTTGATTTAGCAAACCACGAAATCCCGGGATATAGAGAAGTTGCCAAACTTTTGCATTATCGTTTACCGAAATATGCAGATAATAATATTTTAAGAAGAGTATTGTCCCACATAATAAGAGGAAACCATGAGTTAATTCGAGCTATAAGAAAGAACTCAAATAATGAAAATTTAGACACATCCAGCATACCAACTTCTATTATAATACAAAATGCGCTTAAAACATTTTGGGATACTGCCTCCACATTTGAAAGGAATTATTCTTTAACTCTTGATCTTTCCGACGCGAGTATCGGAAATATTTTTTTGGCAGGATTATATTTTCAGTATGGGGGAACAGGAGAAGCACTTCAAACAGCAATTTATTTCTACAAACAGTTAGCTGATGTTAAAGGAGAAGTTATTCCTGCTCATTTGGAAAGTCTTCATTTGGCAGCTCGCTTTAAAGACAAAACTTTATATGGTCAACACTTAATAACACAAAATTCTTTAAGCCTGCCGGTTGACGAGCTTTGGTACATTAATGATTTAGAAAACAAAAAGAAAGTTGTCCCGACTGTTAATCCTGATGTTATAAAGGCTATACAAGAAGCGGATATGATTGTTTATGGTATGGGAAGTTTTGAGACAAGTTTACGTTCTATTCTGATTATCCCGGGAATAGCAGAAGCAATAAGAAGGAGAAATGTTCCAAAAGTTCTTATTACTAACCCTGTTCTAGATGAGGAAACAATTAGAATGACAGCTATAAATTGTGCTTGCAAAATAGGAAATACCTTGCAGGATATGGATACTGATCAATCTTATGATTATAATAATTATTTAACATATGTTTTGGCCAACGAATACCCTGGCGCTACAATGTTTAAGAGTAAATATGGAAACCGATTCGGCTATATGCCCATAGGAGAAGGGGTTATTGGCAATGGTGTAAAGCTTTTGCAAAATAATCTTTTGACCAGCCAAGGGGCAAAGACTTATGATCCTGCACTTCTTGTAGAACTATTATTTTCAATAATGGCAAAATAAAATAACTTGAACCCCAATTATCCTAATCGGGGTTCATAGACTAACAAAATTTTAGCAGTCTATTGAAAAATTCCTTAAGGGGACTGTTGCTAAATGTCACCCTGAGCTCAGCCTAAGGGTGCGAAAGTCTTAAAATACAGAAATTATATATTTTGCAACAGTCCCGAAGTTAAAAGAGTTGAGGGAAGAGGAAAAATGAGGTTGGATGGCTATTCAGCAAAAACTCAAAGCCCGAGCGCCCGCAATATCCATTGTTTTTCCAAAAGCAAGAAACCCATGATTTTTGATAATAATAAAATTATTTTCGTTTAAAATATCCAAAATGGCTTTTGCTAATTCAAGGGTTCCATAAGGCTCTTCTTTTAAAGTGGAAGGTAATTTCAACTCCTCTGCTATATCAAGAATTTTCTGACTGTGCCCATGAAAAATAGCATTTACATCTTTACGTTTCTGATAAATTAAAAAGTGAAACATGCTTTCAGAAGAAGGGGCTCTTGTTCCCTGGACATAAACTGTTTGTCTATCAAAATCAATAGAAGTAACTTTTACAAAACTTTCGGCAGAGACGCTTTTTAATCCGGAAGCAGTAACAATAAACTCACAAAAACCTTCTTTCAATCTAAAGCTTAAATTCCCATAAGCCCCGTCACCATAAGAAGGCATTAGATCTTCTTTTATAAATTCCATGCACCAATATTTTAACCTTTCAATTCTTGGATCATCAGGAGTTTCATGATTTAGAAATTTTGTTGTAAACTTTGGAATTACTTTTTTCACAATAGCTTTTCTCTCTTAAAAAGATGAGGAAGTGGGTAGGGTTTAATAATACCCTTCTCCGTAATTATTCCAGTTATAAGTTCAGAAGGAGTCACATCAAATGCGGGATTTAATGCAGAAGAACTAGGGGATGCAACAAGAATTTCTTCAATCTTTCCATCTTTATTTGGCCCTGTCTGATATAAAACTTCTTTTTGAGATCTCTCCTCTATCGGTATATCTTTTCCTGTTTTACAATTTAAGTCGAAAGTAGAGGTCGGCGCCGCGACATAAAAAGGGACCCCGTATTTTTTAGCGCAGATCGCCTTTTCCAAAGTCCCTATCTTATTTGCAACATCATAATTTGCAGCGATCCTGTCCGCACCCACAATAACCATATCAATTTTTCCCTGAGACATAAAATGAGCTCCAGCATTGTCAGGAATTATTACATGGGGAATTTCTTCATTTTCAAGCTCCCATGCGGTAAGCCTGGCCCCCTGCCCCCTCGGCCTTGTCTCATCAACATAAACAAAAATTTTTTTACCCCTGCTACAAGCAACATAAATAGGAGAAAGAGCAGATCCAAAATCTACAAAAGCAAGCCAACCGGCATTACAGTGCGTCTCTACATAAAACCCGTCGTTTAATAATTCATTTCCTATTTCACCAATCTTCTTACAATTATTCGCATCTTCATCTGCAATTTTTTTAGCTTCCAAAACAGCTTCCTTTTGAGGGTTGGCTGATTTTTGAGCGGCATCAAAAACGCGATTAACAGCATAAAAAAGGTTTTGAGCCGTAGGGCGTGTCGCTTCTATCTCTTTTTTGGCCTCTTCAACATTTTTTAAATCTTCCAAAAAGGCCTGAGCCATGGCAAACCCTGCGGATGCGCCAATGGCTCCCGCCCCGCGTACTATCATCTTTTTTATCGCAAAACAGGTGTCCTTATAAGATTTGGCTTCGTAAATTTTAAACTCAAAAGGGAGAAGATTTTGCTCTATAAAAAAAACAGATGACCCTTCCATCCAAACAGTACGATAATGTTTGCCTTTTACCTTCATTCGCCTTCAAACTCAGCCTGCGCATAAACAGAAAAACCCGAGCTCTCAAGTTTCTTCCTCCCTCCAAGATCAGGAAGATCCACAATAAAAGCTATCTCAACAATTTCCCCGTGAAGTTTTTTAACAAGTTTTGCGGCTGCCATAGCAGTGCCGCCGGTCGCTATCAAATCATCAACTATTACAATTTTTTGCCCTTTTTCTATTGCATCTTTATGTATTTCAACAATATCTGTCCCATACTCCAAAGAATATTCTTCTCTTTCTACTTCCGCAGGAAGCTTGCCTTTCTTTCTGACAGGGACAAAACCTTTCCCCAAAAGATAAGCCAATGCCCCACCTATAATAAAACCTCTTGAGTCAATCCCAACAATAAGATCAATTTCTTTGTCTTTATATCTGCTTACAAAATCATCAATACAAAGTTTGAGTCCTATAGGATCTTTAAGAAGAGTTGTTATATCCCTGAACATAATTCCTTCCTTAGGCCAATGCGGAACCGTTCTAATTTTAGATTTTATCGGCATTATTTTATCCTCCTTACAATGTTAATAAATAATTTTTTAACTTTATCAGCATTTTCATTCATACGCTCCATAATCATATCAAATGTTACCGGAGCCTCATCATCTTTCCAACAATCATAATCTGTAGACATAGCAATTGTCTGATAAGGAATATCTAACTCCCTTGCTAAGATAACCTCAGGACAGGTAGACATATTTATAATATCAGCACCCCATGAACGAAACATACGGCTTTCAGCTTTAGTTGAAAAACGAGGCCCTTCTATCGTTATAACAGTCACATCTCTATTGTATTCAAACCCATACTCATCGCATATCTGACACAATATATCCGTTAAATTTTTATCATAAGGCTCACTCATCGGAGTATGAATAACATGATCCGTAAAAAAAGTCAGATTCCTATGACGTGTAAAATCTATAAACTGTGAAGGAAAAACCAAGTTTCCAGGTTTGATCTCCTCTCTTAAAGATCCAACAGCAGTTGCCGCAAGGATGTGGGTGCATCCTTCTTCTTTCAGCGCATAAATATTAGCTAAAAAATTGACTTTAGTCGGCATTATCTCATGTTTTCTGCCATGGCGCGCCAAAATAATAATTTCCACATCATCAATCAAGCCGCATTTTAAAGGGGAAGAAGGTTTTCCATATTTATTGGAAACTTCTTTATCATAAGCATTTTTTAAAATTTGAGGATCATCCAACCCCGAGCCACCTATAATTCCTATTTTGACCATGATAAAATTATAGACCAATTAAAACATTTCAACAATAAGAAATTTTGTAATACTCAGTGTTGCCAAATGTTCGAAATAAATCCCGATTATCTTTATCGGGATAAAAGTTTTATTGTCATCCGAAAAGTTCGTAACTCGTCCCGATAGCTTTGCTATCGGGACTCAAACAGACGAACTTTTCTCCTGCCAAAAAAACTTTTATTTTAAAACAGTTACGAAATTTTGTAAGTTTAGTTTTTCCAAACGTTCCAAATAAACCCCGATTATGATAATCGGGGTTTATAATTACGAATTTTTCATATTTTCTTCAACAGCTAATCATTCCATGTTAGAAATAGTTTCAAAAGCGGAATCTCTTTTTCTTTTCTTTCCAAAAACAGGCTATAAATGTAAGAACCATTTCTTTTTCCGCTAAAAGACATTACAGGCCTGAATAATTTTTTTTCACTTGGAAAAGAAAATGGATAAGCAACATCATTACTATCGTTGCTATTATTAGCCAAATGTCTATAACTGCTTAATTGAAGTAAAAATTGAATAGGAATTATTTCCTTAAACTGAGAATCACTTGAAAATAAATATTTTAACATCTCTCTATTAGAATTATTATCTAAGTCAGAAATCATCTCCTGCAAACGAAAAAGCGGAGATCCATTTGCCTTTTTCATAGACGAAACAATTCCCCAATCACTACTTCTTAGTCTCCTGAGCATTTGATCAAAATTATTGCCATTTAAATTTCTACGCAGTGAATTAATTCTTGCAAGGACAGCATCTCCCGCGTATAAAATAGGGGGAGGGTCAGTATCATAAATAAAATTTCCGTACATCCCTGTTTGATTCCCTCTCTCCGCATCTTCTTCCCAAAAAACAAGGTGTCGACTACCGTCAAGTCCTTTGATTCTAACTCCTTCGCCTGACATATCAAACGCTGAAACCCCCTTTTTGATATTCTTAACCGTTACATTTGCAGGAATACCCTCCTCACCAAGAACCTTAGCACACTTAATAAATTCCTCAGCATCTCCCTCCTGCTCCATTCTCCCCGTCCATCCCAAAAGATGAGCAACCACCTCTTTTTTTCTGGATGGAGAAATTGTTATTCTTCTATTATTCATTGAAGAAAACAACATAAGAGTCTCAATCATTGATTTTCTTGCTGTCTGAACCTGTGGCATTATGTTTGTCATAATTTACACCCACCCCCTTACGGGGATTACTCACTCCTTAGTACAATTTCAATTCTTTAACGTATGGATCCTTCCTCTAAATATGCCTATTCCAAACAATTGTTTCATTATGTTATGCTATAATATAATCACAAAAAAACCAAAAAAATTTCACCTTTAAAAAAAGAAAGGATAATAAAATGACATATAAAATAACGCTAATTTACGGAGATGGAATAGGCCCAGAAGTATCAAACGCTGCAAGAAGATGTGTTGACGCAACAGGAGTAAAGGTAGATTGGGAAATTATGGAAGCAGGAGCAGATGTAATAGAAAAATATGGGACTCCTCTTCCAAAAGAGACGCTAGAATCGATCAAGAAAAACAAGATCGCGTTAAAGGGTCCACTTACTACTCCAATAGGCACAGGCTTTAGAAGTGTTAACGTCGCTATCCGCAAGGAACTTGATCTTTATACCTGTTTAAGACCATGCAAATCTTTTAAGGGGGTTCGCTCAAAATATCAAAACATTGATCTTGTCGTTGTACGAGAAAACACGGAAGATCTTTACGCGGGGATCGAATTTGAAGAAGGGAAACAAGAGACAAAAAACCTCATTTCTGAAATAGAAAAACTTTCTCAGAAAAAGATAAGACCCGATTCCGGCATATCGATAAAACCGATCTCAATTTCCGGAACAAAAAGGATCGTTGAGTTTGCTTTTGAATACGCGGCAAAAAACAATCGCAAAAAAGTGACAGCAATTACCAAGGCAAATATTATGAAATTCACAGACGGTCTCTTTTACAAAGCTGCAAGAGAGATCGCAAAAAAATATGAAGATAAAATTGAATACGAGGAACGATTAATCGACAATATGTGCATGCAGCTTGTCCAAAAGCCTGAGCTTTATGACGTATTGGTCCTTCCCAATCTATATGGTGATATTCTTTCAGATCTTTGCGCCGGTCTTATCGGAGGACTTGGAATCGCACCGGGAGCCAATTTAGGAAACGGAATCGCAGTCTTTGAAGCGATCCACGGGTCTGCGCCAAAATACGCAGGGCAAAACAAAGTAAACCCTGTGGCAATGATCTTATCAGCAGTCCTGATGCTTGATTACATCGGAGAAAAAGAGGCAGCAAAAAGACTTGAAAACGCAGTTGCATATGTCATTGCTGAGGGAACAAATGTCACATACGACCTAAAAACCGACAGAAACGATCCTACATCGGTTGGAACATCTCAAATGGCGGATGCTATAATAGAAAAACTGGCAGAGGTGAATAATCGGGGTATAAAGGAGGAATAAAAAAATGTCACAACTATTTGATAAAGTAAATCTTGACCTTAAAGAGGCTATGAAAAATAAAGATGAAGAGAGACTTTCCGCAATACGAATGATGAAAAGTAAAATCTTATATGTAAATGCCAGAGGAGAACTTTCCGAAGCCGAAATCATAAAGATATTAACTAAATATGCCAAAGAGGTCAAAGAATCTATTGAAGAAGCTAAAAAAGTCGGCCGCGCCGAAGATGCCGCAAAATCAGAAAAAGAATTGCAGATTGTAGCAGAGTATTTACCGAAACAATTATCTTCCGATGAAATAAAAAAAGCAGTTGAAGAATCGATAAAAGAACTGGGAGTATCCTCTGTTAAGGATATGGGAAACGTGATGAAAGCAGTTTTGGCTAAATATCCCGGAACCGATGGGAAAGTTGTTAATCAGTTTGTGAGAGAAATTCTTAAGTAAATTCCATGCAAATACTAGGATTACTAACAATAGGCCTCGGCGCTGGCATATTAAGCGGATTTTTGGGAATCGGCGGAGCAACACTCCTTATTCCATCTCTTCTTGTAATTTACAAAATGACACAACATATGGCACAAGGGACATCTCTTGCGGCGCTTCTACTCCCTGTTGGAATATTGGCAGTTATAAAATACCATCAAACAGGAAATGTAAATATAAAATTTGCTCTGTTAATAGCTCTCGGTTTTTTAATCGGCGGATACATCGGCGCAACATTCGCACAACCAATTTCTGACACATTGCTTCGAAAAATTTTTGGGGTATACTTGTTGATAATCTCTTTGCAGCTGCTTTTTTTTAAATAGTCTCTTCTTCAGAAATTCCCATCAAGCTACAAGCATTACCCCATGTTATCTTATCTAAAGAATTTTGACCTAAATTTAAATCCAAAAGACCTTGAATAGATCTCTCAACACTTGCAATAGGAAAATCGGTGCCAAATAAAATTCTTTCAGGCCCAATATCCGAAAGAATCATTGACAAAGATTGTTTTAACCTCCAGAATAACTGTTCACATAAATTTGTTTCATATTCTTGTGCGGCAATAACATCTGAAATATCTATTATTCCATACTCATTATTGATAAAATGCGCGCGAATTATCTCCCAGGGTTCTCCCGCCCCATGGCAAAAGACAGTTTTTACTTTGTATTCCTGAGCCAGAGAAGTTAAAAATGCCACATCAACACAATTTGATTGATCGCTCACACTTTTTGGCCCTGTATGAAAAACTGCAAATAAACCATATTCAGAAAGAAACCGGAAAAATAATCTTATACTGTTAGCCCTTTTATTAAAATCCAACTTATTAAAAACAGGATGGATTTTAATTCCTCTCAACCCCAATTCGCTTATATGTTTTACAACTTCTTTTAAAACTTCATCTTCAAATCTTAACGCAAGAGCTCCAAGAGTATAAAGACCTAGCGTCTCTTTTGCCATTTGAGCAAAACAATCATTTAAAGAATTTACCACAGGATATTTACCAGCAAGAGATAAAGGGGCAACAGGTAAAACCAAAAATCTTTGGCAGGAGGCAAGTGATGCTGCAGAATATGCCCTTTGAACTTCTTCAAAATATGGCCTTGGCCCTCCCTCTGTAACCAGTTGACTAAAATTCATGCCGCGTTGAACTTCCTGCGAAGCACCATAATTTTGCGGATTGGCAGGAACGAGATGAACATGCGCATCAAAAACTCTCATAGTAAATTATTATCTTGATATTTTTCAGGAAAATTCAAGGAAAAATTAATAATCAGCTAATAACAGACCCGTTTGGAATATCGCGGTCAAGAGTCAAAAGAACTACAGAAGATTTATCAGAATTTGAGGCGGCAAGAAGCATTCCTTGGCTTTCAATCCCTCTCAATTTACGAGGTTCGAGGTTTGCAACAATAGCAATTTTTTTGCCAATTAATTCTTCTTTGTTGGGATAATGCTGCTTTATGCCGGCAACAATAATTCTATCAGTGGGGAGGCGATTAATCGCCTCCCCACCAGAGGATAATTCCTCACCCAAATCAACCGTCAATTTATAAATCTTATCCGCGCCTTCAATATCTTCTACCGATTTAATCTCGGCAACCCTCAATTCAATTTTTTTAAAATCATCAAATGTTACGGTCATCTGCTAATCAACCCCAACAAAACCCCATGGAATCTGACTACAACCGGCCCAAAAACCAACGCGACAATTGACATTAATTTCAACAAAATGTTTATCGCAGGACCCGATGTGTCCTTAAATGGATCTCCAACTGTATCACCTACAACCGCAGCCGCATGTGACGGGGTCCCCTTACCACCAAGAAAACCCTCTTCAATAAGCTTCTTGGCGTTATCCCAAGCGCCGCCGGCATTTGCCATCATAATTGCCAAAAGAACACCAGAGGCTAAAGATCCTGCTAAAAATCCCGCAAGAGCTTTGGGGCCCAAAACAATCCCGATAACAATAGGTGCAACAACTGCTAATATGCCGGGGATTATCATTTCAGAAAGAGCCGCCTTGGTTGAAATATCAACACATTTTGAAACATCAGGTTTTGCTGTCCCTTCCATAAGGCCTTTAATTTCCCTGAATTGACGCCTTACCTCTTCTACCATTTTAAATGCGGCTCGCCCTACCGCCTGCATTGTCATGGCAGTAAACAAAAACGGAAGCATACTTCCTAAAAAGAAACCGACAAGAACAGTAACAGATAACAAATTGACTTCAGTAATTCCTACTGTGCTTGTAAAAGCCACAAATAATGCAAGAGCTGTCAATGCTGCAGAACCTATCGCAAACCCTTTACCAATAGCGGCTGTTGTATTTCCCAAAGAGTCCAATTTATCTGTTATTTGCCTTACCTCTTTCGGAAGGTTCGACATTGTGGCAATACCGCCTGCATTGTCTGCAATTGGACCATAAGCATCAACAGACATAATAATACCCACAGTGCCAAGCATTCCGACCGCAGAAATTGCTATCCCGTACATTCCGCCAAAATAGTAAGAAATAAGCATAGCGGCACATATCGCAAGCATAGGGAAGCCGGTACTGGTCATTCCAACGGCAAGCCCTGAAATAATATTAGTCGCAGCCCCTGTTTGAGTTGATTTAGCAAGATTTTCAACGGTTTTTCCCGATGTGTAATATTCAGAAATAAGCCCTATTGCCATACCAACAACAATCCCAGATAAAATTGTCCAAAATATACCCATTCTATCCGGCATTAAAAACATAACTAAAAAGTATGAAGAAATAATAAACAATATCCCTGAAATGTATGTTGCATACCTTAATGCAGATTGAGGATTGAGTTTTTGCAAAAAGTTCATAGAGAGCGTTCCGACAAAAGATGCCAAAGTTCCAAAAACAATTAAAAGCAGGGGAAGGGCCATCCATGCGAATGGATTTATCATCAAAGCACCAAGCGCGATTGTGGCAACAACAGCCCCTACATATGATTCAAAAAGATCAGCTCCCATCCCCGCGACATCTCCCACATTGTCTCCTACATTGTCAGCAATTACTGCAGGATTGCGAGGATCATCCTCCGGAATGCCGGCTTCAACTTTTCCTACAAGATCAGCGCCAACATCCGCCGATTTTGTGTAAATTCCTCCTCCGACACGGGCAAAAAGAGCGATAGATGATGCTCCCATAGAAAACCCGGATACAATCTGCGCCTTTAAAGCTATGTCAGGGACTAAAAGCCATATAAGACCTATACCCAACACTCCCAAACTTGCAACAGCCATACCCATGACAGACCCGCCACGAAATGCCATGCCTAACGCTTTGCCAATATCTTTTGATGATGCGGCATGAGCTGTTCTGACATTTGCTCGTGTGGCCGCGGACATTCCTATAAAACCCGCGATCATTGAAAAAAGTCCGCCGCAAACATAAGCGATTGCCGTATAAACGCTGATAAAATAAGAAATCGCGATAAAAACCACAACCATAAAAATAGCAATGCTTGTGTATTGCCTTTTTAAATAAGCCATGGATCCATCGTAAATTGCTTTTGAAATCTCCTGCATCTTAGCAGTGCCGGGATTTCCCCGAACTATAAGCCACAAAAGAAATAAAGAATACAAAACACCTAAAACTCCAACAACAGGAACCAATGACATGATATCCATCTTTTACCCTCTCCTTTTTTTATTTTTATCTATTCGAATACGCCTTAATTCCCAAATATGTTGCACTGCTTCCCAATTCTTCTTCAATTCGCAGTAATTGGTTATATTTTGCTACGCGATCGGTTCGTGCAGGGGCTCCGGTTTTGATCTGCCCGCAATTTAATGCTACGGCCAAATCGGCAATTGTTGAATCTTCGGTCTCCCCTGATCTATGGGATGTAACCGCGGTATATCCGGCTTTCTTTGCCATGTTTATAGCTTCTATCGTTTCGGTCAGTGTCCCTATCTGGTTGACTTTAATAAGAATTGAATTTGCAATACCCTTCGCAATGCCTTCTTTTAGGATCTTTGGATTTGTGACAAAGAGATCGTCTCCGACAAGTTGAATTTTTTTGCCGAGTTTGTCGGTCATAATTTTCCAGCCCTCCCAATCCCCTTCCGCCAAACCGTCTTCAATAGATACGATTGGATATTTTTCAACCCATGAGGCATAAAGATCGACCATTTCAGATGAAGTTAAACTTTTGCCTTCTGTTTTAAGTTCATATTTTCCGTTTTTAAAAAATTCAGACGATGCAGGATCCATGCAAATGCAAATATCTGTCATGGGTTTATATCCCGCTTTTTCGATAGCTTCCATTATAAGCTTGAGGTTCCCTTCATTAGATCCTGTCTTTGGAGCAAACCCACCTTCATCTCCCACAGTTGTCGGGAATCCTTTTGATTTAACAACAGATTTGAGCGCATGGTAAACTTCAGTTCCCATCCTCAATCCTTCTTTAAAAGATTTGGCACCAACTGGAGCAATCATATACTCCTGCATTTCAGTCGACCATCCGGCATGGGCTCCGCCATTTAATACATTCATCATAGGAACAGGAAGTGTAACAGCGTTATCCCCTCCCATGTATTTAAATAGAGATTTCCCTTGCGATTTTGCGGCAGCATGAGCAACAGCCATGGAAATGCCAAGTATCGCGTTCGCGCCAAATTTGCTTTTATTTTCTGTCCCGTCAAAAGAGATCATCTTTTTGTCTATCTCTTCCTGTTTTGTAATATCCATACCTATAAGCTCTTCAGCAATAACAGAAACATTTGCAACTGCTTTTGTAACTCCTTTACCCAAATATCTTGATTTATCGCCATCTCGTAGTTCCAAAGCTTCACGACTTCCGGTTGAAGCTCCTGATGGGACGATTGCGCGGCCTAAAACACCATTATCCAGAATAACATCGACTTCGACTGTGGGGTTTCCTCTTGAATCCAAAACTTCGCGGCTAACGATCCTTTTAATGCTTGCCATTTATCATTTCCCTCTCTTTCTTCTCCCCAAACCCTTTGGTACGGGAATAAAAAAACAATAATTTATTATAACATATTTTTGTCTGTCAGGGCATTTTAGGTGTTGGGGTAAACTTTTTACTTTAATCGGATTATATCCCTACTCGTATGATATTGCATATTTTTTTGACGACAGGAAGTTTTTTAAGACGTAAAACTGCCTCCATTAAATTTTTTTCTTTCACCTTATGAATAATAATAACTATTGTGGCAATATTATCTTTTGTCTCTTTCTGCAAAACCGTGGCAATAGAAACCTTATGATCGGCAAAAACTTTTGATATTTCCGACAATACTCCATGCTTATCAGCAACTTTCAACCTGATATAGTAACGGCTCTCAATTTCATCGATGGATTTTACTCTTAGTTTTTTAGAAGTGTAATTAGCAACTGTACTCTGTATTTTGTAATTAGCGCAAAAGATTATATCAGAAACAACGGCTGACGCAGTCGGATTTCCCCCCGCCCCCTGGCCGTAAAACATTAATTCTCCAACCATATTCCCCTTCACATAAATGGCATTCATAGGCCCAAAAACAGATGCCAATGGATGATCCTGCGCAATTAAAGTCGGATGGACTCTAACTTCACAGCTAGTATCGCTCTTTTTGGCAATGGCTAAAAGTTTTATTACATAACCTATCTCTTTTGCATAAACGATATCTTCCTGTTCAATTTTATCAATCCCTTCAAAAAAAACATCTTTCCAGTCAATGCTTGAATTGAAAGCTATCGATGCTAAAATTGCAGCTTTATAAGAAGAGTCATATCCTTCAATATCTTTTTTAGGATTTGATTCTGCAAACCCAAGTTTTTGAGCCTCTTTTAAAACATCAGAAAATTCCGCTTCCTCTTTGGTCATTTTGGATAAAATATAATTCGTTGTCCCGTTTACTATGCCATAGACCTCTTCTATCTCATTAGACAAAAGATCATGTGAAAGAGGCCCGATTATCGGGATGCCACCGCCGACCGCGGCTTCAAACTTAACAGAAACACCTTTCTCCTTTGCCAATTCAAGAATCTCATCCCCATGAAGGGCTATAACCTCTTTGTTGGAGGTTACAACATTTTTTCCGCTTTTTATAGCAGCAAGTATAAAATTTAAAGCGGGTCTCTCTCCACCGATTGCTTCGACTACAACATCAATTTGATCATCTTGTATAACATCAAACGGATCTTTAGTCAAAAATTTGTGCTTAACCTTTGTAGAATTGTCACATACCTTTAGAACTTGAAGATCTAATCCTGTGCGTTTTTGAATTAAATCGTGATTTTTTCTAATTAGTTCATCTACAGAAGAACCAATTGTTCCATAACCCAAGATTCCAATATTTATTTTTTTCATTTTTCCCCCATTTGTAGAAGTTGCTTCCTACATCTTCTATTGTGTTATAATTTTAATATTAAATGAAAGATTTATCAATAATAATAGTAAACACCAACAACAAAAAAATTCTCGGAGAATGTCTGGCATCTATTTTTCAAAACACCCATAAGAGATCGCTTGAAGTAATAGTTTCCGATAACGGATCAACGGACGGTTCGCAAGAGATGATAAAATCCAATTTTCCGCAAGTCTCTCTAATTGAAAACAGAGAGAATCTCGGGTTTATAAAAGCAACTAATAATGGGCTTAAAATCTCAACAGGTAGATATGTATGTTTACTAAATGACGATACAATCGTAAAAGAAGACGCTTTTGACAAAATGATCGAATTTATGGAAAAGTCTCCCAATGAGATCGGCTGCTGCACGCCAAAACTCTTAAATATAGACGGAACATATCAACATCAAGGCGGATTATTTCAAAGGAAATTCTGGCGATCAAAAGAGCCAACGGAAATTTCATTTGCTATTGGAGCTTGCTTGCTTCTGCGGCGGGAAGTAATGGAGAAAATCGGCTATTTAGATGAAAAGCTCTTTTTCTATAATGATGACCTTGATTATTGCTTGAGAATCAAAAAAGGGGGCTATAAGATTTACTATGTTCCCAACGCAGAAATAATACATTACGGAGGTTACAGCAGTAAAAGAACTTTTAACAGGAGATTGTTTGTTGAGGGATTTTACGGCGGGCTCTATTTCTGCAAAAAGCACCACGGCATAGCAGCATACCTTTTATATCGTCTTTTTCTATTTATAGGGGTTTTATTCTTTATCCCCATATTAATACTTTCTTATCCGTTTAAAAGAGAAAAGTTTTTGGATAGATTGCTCGCATATTTTGATATACTAACTATATCTTAATAAAAATACCTTCCGAATTACACACCCTTGCAAGCAGCCTCTTTGCTACAAAAGTATCGACGCTATTATACTCATCAAAAAAACCCCAATCATTTGGAAATGAAACAGCTTCATGCAATGATAAATTATTTGTATCCACAAACCCCCGCGCAAAAGAATGTGTTGATTCTCCAGCTTTCCTATTTGTCTCTATTTTTTCCATCCAGAGATTTGCTTCATGATAGGCGGTAGCATCAACATTTCGTATTTTCAACTGGAGAAGTTGCAAGAGGTTTTCCTTTTTTATCCCGGACAAAAACAACTTAGGATTAACAACCTTAGTTTGAACATCTATCCCCAACAATAAAAGGTTATTTTCAAGGGCAGTTACTAACTCCACATCATTATGAAGGTCGGGTGATAATAAAGCTAATGCGACGTCTCTCTCAGTTAACATCTCAGACTTTAAAGCCACCCGCTCTTTTCGCATAAAACCTTCACTAATAAGACGCCCCGCTCTCCTTTCAACTCCTGTATAAGATTGTCTTTCAACAGAACTAATCATAACCATACAAAATCTCCTCCTCTTTTATTTTTCAATACAGCATCTTAAAATGATTATCAAAACAAAATTTTAAAAATTTCAGATGATTTTTAAGAATTATTCACCAAAGTAAGCTATGAACCCCGATTAGGAAATCGGGGTTCATACCTGGGAAAAGTTCCAACCCTCTGCTAGAATTCTGTTCGTCCATGAATAATCGGGGTGTAATCTTTTTTATACTCTTAAGATAAGATCAATCTTTTCTTCATTAGTCGTGTCTCATTAAGTCATTCTTCATTCAAACTATGGCATAACAGTTAAAACCCAAGACTTGGGCTCAACTCTGACATTATGAACAGAAAGTCCCCAATGCAAATGAGGACCAGAAGATATCCCAGTATTTCCTGTTAATCCCAAAATATCACCCTTATTTAAATAATTCCCCGCTTTAACAAAAATTTTCGATAAGTGGAAAAATAAAGAGAAAACTCCTTGGCCATGATCCACTACCACCGTTCCTCCAAAAGCTTTAAATTTATCAGTCAATACAACCTTGCCATTATTGGGAACTTTTACTTTAGTCCCTATTGGCGATCTTAAATCCCAACCCCGATGACGATTTCTATATTTATTATTTATATATTCTCTAACTCCAAACGCCATTGTAGTTATGCCGGGAACCGGTTTTAAAAATTTTCCTTCCCATAACTTTAACGGAGATTCTTTTAAAAGAACTTCTTCAATGATTGCCCACTCGTCAACCATTATAGACCCTTTTGTAAGACTCTTTTTAGCAGGTGGCAGAGAAAAATCAATTCTTTTATAATCAAGAGGAATAATATTAACCGGAGTTTCACAAAAAAAGGCTCTTTTGTCTTTCATAACAACTTCAGCTGTAAGAATAAATTCTCCGGTCTTTTCTTCCGGCATAGTAGGAATATGAGCGCGAAAACCCTCATCACAGAGAAAAAAAGGATAGGTTTTATCTCTAAACAAAGCTATCGCACTTTCAACTTCTTTAGATTGGCTTAAAAAAGCTATAAATGTCTGGCCTTGTGGAATTTGAGCATGAGCTATAACTTGCACACTCGCAATTCCCTGCAATTGAAGAAAACCCATTATTATAAATGTTAAAATTATTTTGTACATAAGTAAATAAAAACAAGCATTACGCAACAAAATCAACACAGAAAACCAGATACTAACCCCAATTATCCTGATCGGGTTAAAGCTGAGATTCTTCTATCTTTATAGAATTATCTTTAGTTAACAACACAACTTTCGGACTATGTCTCTTGGCCTCTTCCTCGGAAAATATTCCATAAGACAGGATAACAACTCTCTCCCCTATTTTTCCCAATCGAGCCGCTGGGCCGCGAAACCCAATTTCGCCCTTTTCTCCTTTTATAATATAAGTTTCAAAACGGTTCCCATTATCAAAATTAAAAACAGCAACCTTTTCTCCGATATAAAAACCTGCAGCCGCTATTAAATCAGGAGAAACTGCAATGCTCCCTTCGTACTCAAGTTTTGTTGAAGTTATCGTCGCCATATGCAATTTAGATTTTAGTAATTGTATTAACATAATTTTAACCCCGATTATTCACCCCGATATAGATAATCGGGGTTAATCTCAGTTTTTTATAATATTTCATTTGGTTTAAGCATTGTCCTTTCAGCAACTTTTGTCTCTTTATGAATCTTACACCTATTACTAATTATACATTTTGGGTTGATTTTGACCCCTTCACTTATAAAGCACCAGTTCCCAACCACACTCTCTTTAATATCGCTATTTTTTGATATAAAAGTATCAGACCAAATAATGCTGTCTGATATTTTTGTATCTACTCCTACAACTCCCATTTTACCTATAATTGAGTCTTTAACAAATGCTCCGGCCCTTATTTCGCATCGATCGCCCACGATTACACACCCTTCAAACTTCACAGATTCGTCAATCCTGCAATTCTTTCCTATCCATACACAAGCAGAAACTTTTTTGCCAGGAATATTTATTCTAACCGTGCCATGCATTGCGTCATAATTAGCTTCTCTGTAAGCATCTAACGTGCCGACATCCGACCAGTATTCAATCATATGATATCCGTATACAGGAATATTCTCTTCCATCAAACGTGGAAATAAATCTTTGCCAAAATCATATAATTTATTTTGCGGAATCATATCAAGAATCTCCGGCTCAAAAACATAAATGCCTGTATTTACCAAGTTGCTGATAGCTTCTTCCTTCTTAGGTTTTTCCTGAAACTTAAGCAATCTATTATCGTCATCTATCTTTACAACTCCAAAATGCTCAACACTTTTAACTGGAGACAGAGCAACCGTCGCAAGGGCTTTCTTCTTTTTATGAAAATCAATCAGCCTCTGCAAATTGACATCTGTCAAAGCGTCTGAAGAGAGGACCAAAAACGTCTCATTAATTTTATTTACAACCCGACCCATCCGCCAAACTCCTCCCGCCGTTCCCATAAGCTCCTCTTCAAAAGAATAAGTCAAATCAACTCCAAAATCATCCCCGTCCGCAAAATAATTTACTATTTGTTCTGGATGATAATGAATATTTGCCGTAATCTGTCTTATCCCATTACGACGTAAAAGTTCGATATTGTGAAGCATTGTCGGCTTGTTGACAATTGGAACCATAGGTTTTGGCACGGCAAAAGTCATCGGTTCCAAACGGGTCCCATAACCTGCCGCCATTATAAAAGCTTTTGTAACCCTCTTATTCTTTTTCAATTTTCCTGATCCTTTTTTGATGTCTCTCTTCTCCAGAAAACAAAGTATCAAGCCAAACATCAACTATTTTTAGGGCCATTTTTGGATCAAGATATTTATCCCTCCCAGCCAAAGTTAAAATATTACAATCCCCGTGTTCACGACTCTGTTTAGCTATCTCTTCAGAATAGGCATTTACAGCACGAATTCCTTTAACTTTATTGGCAGTAATAGAAACCCCGACACCTGACCCGCACAAAAGGATTCCTCTTTCAAAGGCTCCTTTGGCAACAGCAGAAGCTACAAGATAAGCAAAATCAGGATAATCACAAGATTCTTTTGAATTTGTACCAAAGTCTTTTACTTTAAATCCTCTTTCCAGAAGATGATTTTTTATCTTTTCTTTTAATTCAAAGCCGGCATGATCGGAACCAACGGCTATTTTCATTTAATCTTCTCCTTCATTTCCTCCACAGCCTGTTTTATTCCAACAAAAACCGCGCGAGAAATCACACTAAAACCGATATTCAATTCTTCAATATTGCCGATTTTAACTATATCTCCTACATTCTGATAATTAAGCCCATGTCCCGCGTTGACACGAAGCCCTATCCAAACAGCCTTTTCTATCATTTTTTGAATTTTTAATAATTGAAAAGCTTTCTGTCTGACGGTTTTAGCATTCGCATAAGCCCCTGTATGAATTTCGACAAACTTTGCCCCAAGAACAGCAGATTCTTCGATCTGTTCAGGTTCAGGGTCAATAAACAGACTTACATCAATCCCTTTTTCCTGAAGTTTTCCAATTACAGGCTTGAGTTTTTTTTTGTTTTTTACAACATCAAGTCCCCCTTCAGTTGTTATCTCTCGCCTCTTTTCAGGAACCAATGTTACATAATCAGGTTTGAGTTTTAGGGCGATTCCAATCATTTCAGGGATAGCCGCCATCTCAAGATCTAAACGAGCTTCTGGAATTTTTCTTAGTCTTGCGACATCTTCATCCTGAATATGACGCCTGTCTTCTCTCAAATGACATACAATTCCATCGGCGCCGCCCTTCAACGCCCAAATAGCTGCTTCTACAGGATCAGGAAATTTCTCAAGACGCGCTTGTCTTAAAGTAGCAATATGATCAATATTAATTCCGAGTTTCATAAAATAATTATACTAGTAATTCTCTATGGGGTAAAGAGGAGGTTAACCCCGAAAAAAAAATTGCGCGGTTAGATCTTCCATATCTATTGCTGGCTTGGAGCATCTCTCCCCAACAGCTTCTAATTGCTTTTTAAGATAAGCAGCAACTTTTAAACTTCTTTCAAATCTTACATCTTGAGAAAGATGCTGGTCAAAGGTACTGGAACACGCACCTACTTTAAATGAGATTCTACCATCTCTATTTTGAACAACAATTCCTCCTCCTGTAAGCCTCTTTTCATCTAAAGAATCTCTCCCATTCAGCTGGAAGAAAGAAAATTTATCCGCAATCTCCCTATGATTACTCATACCTATAGGATCAATTACAAGATGGTTTTTCTTCAGATGAAAAATATATCCCAAAAAGAAAAAAGGTGTTTCACTACGAATCTGCTTAATAAGCCAAACCAAGTGTTCCGGTTGAAGAAGAAAGAGTTCTGATGGAAATTCTTTTGCAACAGGCAATGTCTCTCTCTTTTTTGAAACATAATCATAACCACAAACTTTTAATCTTAGCGCTGGAGAAAACATCCTGTGAAAAGGTGAAATTGACTGGCCCCTTCTATTATAGAATAAAGAAATATCCGAATTTCTTATTAATTTTACTATTGAAGGCTTCATAATACGCGATCACTCCTTTCTCTTCTATTTTATCGCGCACTTTCAACAAATATTTCACGGATTTTATTGATCGGAGTCTATCGTTTATAATTTAAAGAGAGGATATCATAATGGAAAAACAATTTCAAGCGCTTATTTACAAAATTTCATTATTCTTCCCTGAAATCAGCAAAATGCTTTCTCCATAAGCCTTTCTCTTTGTTAGTCAGGACAAAACCTAACGATTCAATACGGCTTTTTAAGGCACGACTCCCCGCAATTGTGCCGACATCAAAAGTTTCTATATTAAAAGGCTTCATATTTAAAGTAAAATAGAATAACTCTCTTTCTTTTTCTTTTAATAAGTTTATGACCATATCAAGATTTAAATTACACCCAGAAACAACTTTGTTACTTTTCGGATATACAACTTGAGAAATTCTCCCTTCTTCCAAAAACTCTCTAAAACGGACAGCAACATTTGAATCATCCTCTAAGCTGAAAACAGAACGCCCCAAGCCTGAAGATTGTAAGCCTCCACTTCCTGAAAAAGCTACAGACATCCCTCCGCGTTCATCAAAAGCCATTTCGCTAGATAAACTCCATGATAATACTCTTCCAACAGCCCCACCACCCCCTTCTAATCCATCTAAGATTACATCTTTTTGCAAATCTACAACAACCATTCCATAATGTCCTTGAGGCACAATTCCCTCAGGAGAACCAAAAAAATCTTGAAATTCTTCCATTATTTTTGCAAGATGTACAGGATCTTTTTTGAGCATCCTAACATTGTTGACTCCCCACCCATAGCCATCGGTAGCATTGCTTGCTCTCAAACGATGAACTACTCCCGACCCCTCCCTCATAATAAAACTTACAGGTGAACTCATTGGATCCTCCCTACTTAATTATTAATTCTTTTTCGAGAGAAACAACAAGGGATTTCAGCTTACTTTAAAACTTATAAAAAGACTACCTTTAAATCATACTTCGTACTATAGACGATTTTCTCCGCATCCATATCAAAATAGAGGACGTCTTTTACTCCGGGAAAATTTCTTTTATCTCCCGAGAAATTGGATATGGTTATCCCATTATCAGGCTTGGAAATATAAGCTATCTTGTTATTAAAAACAACAAGATTCCCAATATATTCAGGAGTCTCAAAAAGATCTGTTTCCGTTGAACCTGACAAAGTTATTTCCGAAACGAAAAGATTTGACGAATCTTCATAAAGCCCGCCTATAGTCTTTTTATATGCGGTAACTTTTTTCACCGAAATAATTCTACCGTCTTTTATCAATTTTGGAGAAAAATAAGTAGACGTCGTATGAACAACATTTCCGCAGCCAACCATAAAAAACATCCCTATTAATATTATAAAAACTGTAATTCTTGTGATCATCACATACACCATCCTTTAATAATATTGAGAAACAAAAAACAAGAAGCAAAATAGACGTAGTTATACCATAATATTTTTTTGTGTGGCTTTAAAAAATTAAACTTTATCAAGAAATTAAATGTACCCTTTAAATTGCAAAAACATTTCAATTCTTTTAAAGTTCAATTTGTATCTTACAAGAATTTTATTAATTATACAAGCGAAAAAAACAACATTGCCAATAGATAAAACTTTTGCCATAAGAAATAAAATATACTATACTTAAAAAGATCACTTTGAAGAAAAAAAACTTAAAAACACCAGAGCTATTAATACCTGCCGGTGACTTAGAAAAACTCAAAACAGCAGCACGATTTGGCGCGGATGCTATTTATGTAGGAGCAGGGCCCTACTCTCTTCGCGCCGCCCAAACATCTTTTAATATTAGAGAATTAACTGAAGGGATCGCCTTCGCACATAAATATAACGTAAAAGTATATCTTGCAATGAATATTTTTGCTTTTGACGATGACTTTATAAAAATGAAAGAGTACTTAAAAAAAGCAATCAAACTTAAAATTGACGCAATTATTATTTCTGATCCTGGTTTAATCCCAATTATAAAAACTATAGACAAAAAAACTAAAATTCATCTAAGTACACAAGCTAACACATTAAACAGTTATGCCGTTAAATTCTGGAAAAGTCAGGGGATAAAAAGGATTGTCTTGGGAAGAGAATTGACTCTTAAACAAGCCATAAATATTAAAAAGAATGTGCCAGACATAGAAATTGAATTGTTTATACACGGGGCTATGTGCATATCATATTCGGGAAGATGCCTTTTGTCAAAATATCTAACGGGGAGAAGCGCAAACCGAGGAGAATGTGCCCATCCCTGCAGATGGGAATATACGATAAAAGAACCTTCAAGAGCCGATGAGGAATTTGTCCTTGAACAAGACACAAAAAATACCTATATTATGAATTCAAAAGATTTATGCATGATTGAATATATTCCAAATCTTATGGCATCAGGCATTAATTCTTTTAAAATTGAAGGAAGAATGAAGTCGGTATATTATGTAGCAATAGTTACAAAAATTTATCGGGAAGCTATTGACTCTTATATGTCAGATCCTAAAAATTATAAATACCAACCTTCATGGAAAGAAGAACTTGAAAAAATATCGCACAGAAAATACTCAACGGGTTTTTATCTTGATGAAAAAGATAAAGAAAACACAGAAAGTAGCGCGTACACTGCCAACTATACATTTGTAGGGATAGTAAAAAAACACAGTTTAAAAAACAATACGCTGGAAGTAAAATGTCGAAATTTTTGTAAGGACGGAGATCTACTTGAAGTAATTGACCCAAACAAAGAAAAAACAGTTCAATTTACAATACTAAAAATAATAAACAAAAAAAACAATAAAACAATAGATAAAGCTCATAATTCATATCATGTAATTTTAAAAACAGATTTAAAACTAAAAATTTCTCCATATTCATTATTGCGGCGCAAAAAACAAAATATGGGTTAATTCATAAACTCATCTATTAAATCTATAAGTTCATCATGGCTTTGTACATTATTAATTTGACCTCTTAATTTTGCGGCTCCTTCAAAAGACTTGGTGTACCACAAAGCAACTTTACGCATAGAACCGACTACGCTATTTTCACCCCGATTATAAACCCCGATTAGAAAATCGGGGTGAATTTCTGGTTCTACCGTAAATAATCGGGGTTTATAGCCTTTTCTATACTTATTAATATAATACAGATGTCTTTTTAATGCTTTTTTCTTGGCAGAAAGAGTAATTTCTCTTGGTTCTTTCCCAGTTTTTAAATAATTCTCCAAATTTTTAAATATCCATGGATTGCCAAATGCCCCCCTCGCAACCAAAATCCCATCACATCCCGTCTCCTCAAACATTTTTTTTGCAAGTTCACAATTAAAGATATTTCCGGAACCAAAAACAGGGATGGCAACATTTTTTTTAACAGCTTCTATAGCCTCATAATCAATCTCTCCGGAATACAGCTGAGATCTTGTCCTTCCATGAATAAACAAAGCAGCAGCGCCGCTATCTTCACATCTTTTAGCAATTAATATCAGTTTTTTAGTATCCTTTTCAAGAAAACCAGATCTTAGTTTGACTGTTACAGGAACTGATAAATTTTGCGATAGTTTTTTTATGACCTTAAATAAATTCTCAGGCTCTTTTACAAGATAAGATCCGCAATTCTTCTTAATCACTTTATTAACAGGACATCCGGCATTAATATCAAGAAAATCAATCTTTACAAATTCTAAAAGTTTTAGAGCAGCCCTAAGCATTATTTCCGGATCACTGCCAAGCAATTGAGCCGCAATAGGCTTATCCTTAGGATGAGTTTTTAAAATATCAAAACTCTGCTTGGTTCCATATATTAAAGAATGCGCGTCTACCATTTCAAAAAAACAAAATTTTGCTCCATACTCACGGGATAAAAGCCTAAAAGCAAGATCCGAACATCCCGCAAGAGGAGCAAGAAATATATTGGTTTTAATTTTTGTCGAACCTATAGTAATCATATGGATAATTTCTCACAACTTATATCCTTGCCTCTACATTTCATCTAAACTATAATATCATTTATGCCAACGTTTTTGTTAATGCTCATAGGTTATCTGTTGGGATCAATCCCTTTTGGTTACGCAATTTCTAAACTCTACAATATAGATATAAGACAAAAAGGGAGCGGGAATATTGGCGCAACCAATGTAACAAGAACTCTTGGGTTTAAGATAGGAATACTTGTTTTTATTCTCGATCTGTTAAAAGGCTCTCTTGCTTTATTGATAGCATACCAGTATACAATGGATCCTATAGAAATAACGCTTGTAGCAATAAGCGCTATCTTTGGACACATGTTTCCTGTCTTTTTGGGGTTTAAGGGAGGGAAAGGTTCCGCGATAGGCCTTGGTATTTTACTTGTAATAGCTCCGGATATATTTATCTTTACCATGCTTTTTGCTATCCTTGTAATGTTAATTACAAGGTACGTATCTATGGCCTCTATTTTGGGAGCTTTTTGTGTAGTGGTACTTATGTTTCTATTTCAAAAACCATTGACTTATACTCTTTTGTCCATGCTAGCACTTATATTAAGTATAATAAAACATAAAGAAAATATAAAAAGATTAATAAACGGAACTGAAAGAAAAATCGGAGAAAAAGCATGAGTAAGATAACAATTATAGGAGCCGGCGCATGGGGGACTACGCTCGCAATCCTTTTAGCCCAAAACGATCATGAAATAACTCTATGGTCATATGAAACAGAGGTAATAGAAAATATTAAAAAATTCAAAGAAAACAAAAAATATTTACCGGGTTTCATGTTACATCAAAACATATCAGCAGAAGAAGATTTAAAAATGGCTGCAAAATCATCACAAACTATCATATATTCCACCCCGACTCAATTTATGCGAAAAACCGTAAAAGAATCAATAGGCTCTTTTGATGGTGAGATTATTATGTCTGCTGTAAAAGGGATAGAGGTTTCAACCCTTAAATTTCCATCGGAAATAATTTCAGAATTCACAAAAAAACCTGTCGCTGCATTATCAGGCCCAAATCTGGCAAAAGAGATAGCAAAAGGACTTCCCGCAACTTCGGTCATTGCTTCAAAAGACGAAAAAACATCTAAAGAGCTGCAAACCCTCTTCAAAAAGTGTCAAACTTTTAGAATTTATACAAGCGATGACCTTTTAGGGGTGCAAATAGGAGGAGCATTAAAAAACATCATAGCAATTGCCGCAGGGGCTTCAGAAGAAAAACAATTGGGGGATAATGCCAAAGCTGCCCTAATTATTAGGGGCATCTCAGAAATAACAAAATTAGGAATAGCTCTTGGAGCCAAAAGAGAAACATTCTCAGGGTTATCCGGATTAGGAGATCTTATCGCAACTTGTCAAAGCGGGCTTTCGCGAAATCATAGCGTCGGCGTAAAACTTGCAAAAGGAGAAAAACTCTCCTCAATTTTATCATCTTTAAAACAGGTAGCAGAGGGAGTTGAAACAACCAAAGCAGCGATAAAATTAGCACAAAAATACAAAGTGGAAATGCCGATAACTTACGAAATAAATGAAATTCTCTTTAATAATAAAAGAATTGATGAAGCGCTTTTATCTCTTATGACAAGACCCCATAAAAACGAGGATTAATCACATCATGGGACTGTCACGAAATGACAGTTTTTGCAATTTGTCATCCCCGCGAAAGCGGAGATCCATACCAAAGTTTTTTTATATTACAGTGATAAATCTAGTGCAAAAGAAAAGAAGAACCCTTTTTAGCATGATCATTTATAGTCGTGATATCATTTTGCATTTTTTCCAAATATTCAGGAGTCATTATTTTAGGAGTAATTGTAACTAACAACTCCCTCTTTTCATTATCAATATTTGTCTTTTTAAAGAGATTTCCTATTAAAGGAATATTCATCAATAAAGGGATCCCTACTTCTGTTCTTGTCTCTTTATTTTTAGTCAGTCCACCAATAACGATCGTCTGCCCGCTTTTAACCATAACTTCATTTTCTGTCTCTGTTGTATTCTCTGTAGGTAAATCATCTGTAACATATCCCTCACTAACCTTTGGAGCTATTTTCATGCGTATATATTCATCATCGCTAACATGCGGAGTTATAATCAATTTTGTTCCGACTTCTAAAAAATGAATTTCCTGCACAGTCCCTGTCGTTGTAACTGTCGTCGTCTTATATCCTAATTTCGAGCCAATAAGTATAGATGCTGGCTTATGGTTAATTGTAGCAATCCTGGGAGAAGCAACAAGATCATAGTTGGTCTCAGTTAAAACCGTTGATAAATAAGATTCTACATTTCCGGAAATGACCTGAGCATAAAAACCTAAACTCCCCGTATCCCCTTTTTCTGCAAAACCTTTTGTCTGCAATTTATTATTAGGATTGTTTTGCGAAGAATACTTGGCATTTAAACCAAGATTCCCGACATCTCCGGTTTTTATTTCTATAATATTTACCTGCACCATAACCTGGATCGGCGGAATATCCATATTTCTGATTGCACGTTCAATTCTGCTCATATTATCTGATGGGGTTTTAACTATTAAGGCATTATATGAATCGTTTACAGAAACCTGATCGCCTTCCACCATTAAAAGCTCCAAAGCAGTTTTAACTTCCACGGCATTAGCATATTGCAAAAGAAACGTTTTTACCGTCTTTTTATTTGAAACTACAATAGTATCGCCTTCCTCAAACCAATCCAAACCTTTTGCCCTAAGAACAGCCTCAAATCCTTCAAGAGGCTTAACATCAGAAAAAGATAAAGAGACAGTCCCTTTAACGCCATCTCCTGCCACAATGTTTTTATGAAGTTGTCTCGCAAAAATTTGGAGAATAGATTTTATATCAGCATCTTTTAATTTAAAGCTTAAAAGCCCGCCTTTAATTGAAACATCTCCAAGCGTGTCCTCTGACTGAGAAAACCCGGCAGAAGAAAAAAACAGAAATAACAAGATGCTGTTTATCAGAACATACCGAATAGATTTTGCCGCAATAAAATCTTTTATTCTTAAATAGATTTTTTTATTCATTATTCAACCCCCAATTTTAACCGCAAAGTCTTTCTAAGTCCACCTTTTTTTACTAAAACCTTATCCGAATATATTTTAACGACTGTCCAACCTGAAACTCTTTGGTTTACAGAAACAACCTTATCATCTATAAGCGCGACTTTTTCCCCCGAAGGCATATTAAAAATGCCCTGTAAAACTAAAATTTTAGGTTCTTCTTTTTCTTTAGCATCTGATTCAGTAGAAGAAGATATAATTTTCTCATAATTAAAACTTACACTAAAAGGATCCCTTGATATATAAGCTTTGTAATATATTTTCTTAATCTTCGCAGTCTCTTTTGAATTGCTCAAAATTGATGCAGATTGACCGTCAGCGGGCAAGAAAGAAACAGAGGGAACATCAACTTGATTGTAACCCCCATTTGTGCCAAATAAAATACTTCCCAAAGGAGTATAAAACAAAACATAAGTTATAACGATAAAAACCAAACCTATAATCAAAATATATTTAGAACTTTTTGTCATTTTTTTATGGTACCCCATTAATAATATACAGACAAAACCATCGATACCTCAACATCAGCATTTTCCGATTTTTTCATTATCATCGAATCAACAAGTATTAGAATCGGCAAATCGCTTATTTCTTCCATGAAAGAATATATGTTCTTGTAAGAGCCAATAAAATGAATATCAAAAAAAATCGCTTTTGCAAAATCGACGGGGACTTCTTGAGTTCTAGGCCTTATGGAAACCAAATCAATGTTAAGCTTTGACATAGAATGTGAAATATATTGTAAGGCCTCAATAGTTTGTTTTTCTTTTGTTTTGGCCGCCCTTAACTGCTCAAGAGGCGCCAGCTCTAGTTGCTTCAAAGCCTTTGACTTCTCCTCATAAATAGTTAATTGCTGCTTATCTAAATTAAGTTTTTGTGCCAATGAAAAAAAACTTTCAAGCTTAGGAAAGAAAATAAATTGAAAAAAAACATAAAAGATGGCAACTAAGACTACTAAAAAAAACAACCATTTTTCTCTCTCTGCAAAATTTACTTTCATTCTCTTTTACCTACAACGCCACTAATTTCAAAATTTAAAGCTTCATAAATAAAATCAGCATTTTTAACAGCATTTACAAGCTCAACCTTTTTAAAAGACGGAGAATTTGAAAGGGATAAAACAAAATTTGACAACACGTTTTCAGAAGATGCTCCTTTATCAAAAGATATTCCGCTAAGTCTTATCTCTTTTTTAGCCTCAATAAACGAAATAGATTCCATCATTATGGAAGGTGGGATATTATAACTAATTTCTTCCAATACTCTTGGTATCTCTATTCTTGAAAACTCAATCGTTTTAAAAATCCCCCGCCGCCCCTGTTCCTCTCTCATTACTTTTTCCACCTCTTCCAAACGCGCAACACGAGGCTTTAGTTCCGCGATTTTAAGATCAACACTCTCTAAGGCTCTCTTTGCATCATATGCGAGATAATAAACAAGTCCATAAATTAAAGAAAGAACAATAACAATGATTGAAACAATAGGAACTGGTTTGAAATATTTTTTCAGTAATATTTTCTTTCTGTCCTTAATCTCCAAAGGCAAAAGATTGACAGTTCTACTGCTAAAAACCATGGCAGCTCCGATGGCAGCCGTAAGTTGAGGCAACGCGAACTTAAAAGATTCTTTATCTGTTAAGCCCGGAGCAAGTTCAAGCCCCGATAAATTCTCAATCCTTTCAAATGGAATACCAAGACGCTGTGAAAGAAACTCCAAGACATTAGGAGTCTTACTCCCCCCACCCATAATTAAAATTTTCTGAATTAAGATTTCTCCTTCTTGGCTTTTGAAATATTCTATAGTCCTTAAAAATTCATCTTCTATTTTTTCCAATGCAGGACGGACTACCGCCTGTAATTGAGCTACAGGAATTTTATCCAACTTAGGGTATGTCTCCAAATCTAGAGGGATGCCATGTTCTCTTTTTATTTTTTCCGCTTCTTCAAAACTAAGCTCCAGGCGTCCTTCTGAAAAAGCCAAACCAGCTGTCATGGCTTTTGTAATATCTCCTCCTCCGACAGGTATTTCACGGTTAAGAACCAGTCGTTCCCCTTTAAAAAAACTTATATTTATGGATGAACGTCCAAAATAAACAATTGGAATTACAGAATCAGGAGACAAATATTCTAAACATAACGCCTTTAAAGCAAAAGGCATTGTAATAATGGAATTAATCTGAAGACCTGCATCTTTTATCACCTGCAACACATTCTCTATTGTAAAACGAGAAGCAGAAGAGACTAAATAATCCGATTCTCCCGAAGGAGATATCTTCCCAAGAGCAACAAAATCTACGATAGCATCTTCCACATGATAAGAAATATCATCTTTTATTTTCCATTTAACGGCTTCGTTCATCTCTTCAGGGGAGAGGCGCGGCATAGAAACCGGCTTTGAGATAACATCATTTCCACCAACAACAACAATAGCTTCTTTTGAAGAAAAAGAATTTGCGGCTAAAATTTGTTTTAGAACTTTAGCTTGATTTATCTCTTTGTCAGGATGTTTATCCGCAAGGTCATATGGAATTTCTTCCATTCCCCAGTTTAAAACCTTCCATCCGCTGCTCCCCTTTTTAAGTTCAACAACCTTAACAGAACAAACTCTAATATCTATTCCTAAAATACTTTTTTCAGCCATGCGCAATTAATATATACGAGAGTACAAACATTGTCAACTTCAACTTTTTCCCGCTCTATTAACCCAGATTATTCATAGACGAACAGAATCCTAGCAGAGTGTTGAAAATTTCCTCAGGTATGAACCACGATTCCCTAATCGGGGTGAATAATCGGGGTTAAAAAACTTCATACCAATTAGAAACCTCGCTTTCGGAAGAGCCTGTGACTTCCCCAAGACCTCTAGGTATCACTGCAGGGAGATAATCATAATCATAAGTTACTATACTTTGGTTGGATATTGAACCTAAGTCGGAGATACAAATAGACCCGTTAATATGAGCAACATCTGAAATGTCCTCTATATATTTGCCGTAAATCAAGCCTTTCAATTCTATATGATTCGGTAATATTATTTCACCATTAGGAACCAATGTTGAACCGTAAAAATGACCATCGTCATTAAATTCTAAATTTCCGTTTTTAACATAAAAAACTACTCCCTCATTAACAATCGTCTGATCCCGCATAATTATTCCATCATAAGAGAAAAGATTGCAATTTTTCTGAAGTTGAGTATTTCCCTCTAGTTTTATTTCTCCTTTAGCAATCAATGTAACGTTATCATTAAAAAATTTACCGTTACCATTAACAACTATATCCCCTTCGGTTGCAACAATCGTTCCTGAACCATAAATTTTGGCATTATCAGTAAAGATAACATTTTTATAATAATAGGTTCCACCATTCATTGTCCATGAACCATTTCCGCTAACAACCAAACTTTCAGAAGTTGAAACAGAAGTAGAAGCAAGTAGCAAATTGTCATAATAAGAAGAATCAAAACTAGGCATCTGTATATCAGGAGCAGCTTCCCAAGATCCTACTTTTGCGCCGGGATCCTTATCATATCCATCAGAAAACAATGTCCCATTAACAATAGTCCCATCAATATTCGTCCCAACTGTAGCCTGATTCAACACCTTAACATACCCATTATAATATAAATCTCCAATAACATGCGCATCATTTTGAATTTCTAAAACTCCCGTAGGATTGCCAACAAAAATCGCATGAGTAAAAGCGGTGTTGTATTCCAATTTGCCACGTTTAATAACAACCGCAACCTTACGTCTTACATTTCCAACAACACCGGTAGCTTCAACAGTAACAGTATCCCCTGCTGCTGAAGGATTATAGGCAATGATAAAAGATCCAGGATATAAAGCTCTAGAAAAACCTGAATTATCAGACCAATCAGAATCAGATGCCAAATCCGCAGAAAAAGCATAACGAATTCCAGCCTCTGCCAGATGTAAAGCCTGTATCCCTTTTAAATCATTAATATAAGCATCCCCTTCTCCAGAAATTAAAGAAGCAGAAATAACACCAAGCACAGAAAAAATTATCACTATAAAAATAGAGATAACCAAAACAAACCCGTTTTTTCTCACGAAAAACACATCCTTGTAAATTTTAAAAAAAACTACTTTAAAAAGAAAATATATTATATATAAAAGATGTCTTCTGGAGACAAATAAATTTTATCACTCTTATAAAAAAAATCAAACTAATCAAAAAACTCATACCAATTAGAAATACTATGACTTAATCCACCAGCGGAAGATTCCTGAGAACCAATCCCCATGGGAGTTTCAATCGGCAATTGCAGGGGATCATAAGTTATTATAACCTGATTAGATAACATCCCCACATCATTAACAACTATAGAACCATTAACATGAGTATTATTTTTAGCCTCAAAATAATCGCCATATATTAATCCGTTAATTATGGTATTATTCTGACAACTTATATCCCCTTGGGGAGCCAGAATAACACCATCAAAATGCCCATTATTGTTAAAAATAATATCTCCCGTATCCGTATAAAATAAAGCCTCAGCAAGAATATCAGAATTATTTCTAACATTTATATCTCCATGAGCATAAATTTTAAAATCCTCTTTAAAATTAGTATTATTATCCAAATTTACATCTCCCTGGGCAATAAGAGTCACATTATCATCAGAAAAAGTAGTGTTATTTTGTATCGAAATATCTCCATCCGTTGCGACAATAGTTCCAGATCCTTCAATTTTAGCATTGTTTTTTAAAGTTACACTTGTAAAATAATATATCCCTCCATTCATGGTAAATGAATCATTATTTTGAACCACTAAAGCGGTCGTCGCAGTTTGATTTATTTCAGATAAAGTTTCATCATAAGAAGAAGAATCAAATTCAGGCATTTGAGGCTCAGAAGCTTCCGCAGATACTGCCCTGGAATTATTTCGACAATCTAAACTGTCTGAATACAGTACCCCATCTATTACTAAAGCATTATTCTTCATTACAACATCTCCATTGTAATAAAGATCTCCTACAACATGGGCATCATTTTCAATATATAATGTTCCACTAGGATTAGACGCATAAAGAGCATGGGTAAAAGCAACATCATAACTAGCGCTACTCCCGCTACTCCTATTAAGATCGACAACAATCACTCTGGTTACACCGCTTACAATTCCAAGAGATTTAATTTTAAGGCTATCGGCGCTTTGAGCCTCATAACTTACGGTAAAAAGGCCTCCTCCAAAACTTTTAGAAAATCCTATATTATCTGACCAGTCAGAATCAGAGGATAAATCAGAAGTTAAAGCATAATGAACCCCGGCTTCTGCCAGATTTAAAGCCTGCAAACCCTTTAAATCCTTTATAATAACAACGCTATCTCCGGAAATTAACGAAGCAGCCACTACTCCTACAATGGCAAAAAGAATCACAATAAATATTGCAACAATTAAGACAAACCCCTTTTTTTTCATAAATTTCTTATTCTTGCCGCTGATTCCAAAGTAACAAGTTGAGAATGTTTTTCTATAGACAATTTACTTCGTATACTCCTTACTTCTGAACTTACAGCAGTTACAACCCCCTCATTGTCTAAATAAGTAAAAACAATTCCTCCCGGATTCAATAAGCCATCCACAAGCTCATCATTATTTCTATAAAGCACATCTCCTGATTGCCTGAAATCCACAATAATTATATTCCCATCTTTATCAAAAGCTTCAAAACTGCACTCGGTTTGAGACATAATTATCATACTTTCCGGACCAGCTATCCTTCGCATTTCTGTAATCACTCTGTTCATTGCATAGCGGGCGCTTCCAACGGCGCTATCTCGGGTTTTCACAAACACCCAGGCATCTATCCCTTTTGTAATAAACGCCGCAAAAGTAAAAGATATAATTCCCAAAACCACAATGACAAGAATAAGTTCTATAAGGGTATACCCGTTACCTTTATCAAAGCGCTTAAATTTATAAGCTTTCATATGTAGTCACCAATGTTACAACCTCGATAGTCGGAGATAACTTACTCCAAACCCTGGCTTTAACCCTTTTAAAATTAGTCCCATTAGCAGAAACAACATCAGGCTCTGCTGTAGTCACAAAATCAACTACTATTTCATAACTGAATTTATCAAAAGGAGAACTAAAATTTGTCGGAGAGACTGAAGAGATAGAATAAAAATCTTTGGACAGATCCTCTTCTATTAAAAGATTAGCAAGATAAGTAGATTTAGAAATGAATTCGAGGGCAATTCCTTTAGGCATTACACCCGTAAAAACAGATATAAGAGCCATAAAAGCAACTATTATAACCATAATGGCAACTATAAGTTCAATAAGAGTAAATCCCTTTTTATTCATTGTATATAAACCTTTCCTGTGTTAGGCGTTATTCTTACAGTTTTTGAAAGAGCTCCCGTACTTAAGGTAACTACTCCTTCGTTAGTTAATATAAAGCTGTTTCTATCAATATAAGGTTGTCCTAAAGGACTAAATTCAATTTTATTTCCTCCATCAATGTAAACATTTACTGATAAGCCAAATTGATCATAGACATTAACAACCATATCCTTGCCAAAACTTGCAGGATCATTTATAAGTGTATCAAGTGTTCCTGTTGTAGTATAAATAGCATATGAATTCCCTTCAAAGCTTACACCATACCATCGTGCCGTAGACATAGAAAGACTTTGTGCATAACGCAAATCCGAGGCAACTTTGGAAGCAGCTGAATCCAAATTAAAATCTCTGGAAAAATTAACATAAACAAAAATACTAGCTGACAGAATAAGAATAAGAACTATAACAATCACAACCTCTATAAGGGTATATCCATTTTTTTGCTTTAAGACCATCGGGTATGATTCTAACACTCCAGGCCACGTGTTGCAATAATTAAATTGACATAATTCACCCCGATTAGGCAATCGGAGTTTACTTACGGTATGAATAATCGGGGTTAAATTGAGGAATTAATTAAAAATTAATATAATTAGGATTATTAATCCAAACTTTCCCATTTACATTGTCATATGCCCACCCCACGCCACCTACAACAATATCTTCCAAAGAAGAAACAATTGTAACTTCATTTGTATTTGTTAATGGTTCTATTGGAACTTCACGATTCTGAAACATCTCCGGGGTAATATTATCAGGAACAGCATCAAAACCCTCGATAGTAGCATTTATGATATACCGAATAGCAACGGCAGATCTAATAGAACCTAAAGCCCCTTTAGCCGCAGCAAGACGAGTCTCATGGTTTAGACTAACAAATCTAGGAAGAACCATAGCAGCAAAAAAACCTATTAATACAATAACAATAACAAGTTCAATAAGAGTATAGCCAGCTTTCATATTGATTAATTTTAACATCAAGTTAACCCCGATTATTCATAGACAAACAGAATTATAGCAGAGTGTTGAAAATTTTCCCAGGTATGAACCCCGATTGCCTAATCGGGGTTAAATTCTATTCAATTCAGCATAATAATTTTTTTGGGGCTCATTTTATAAAAAAAGAGCAGAAGCACAACAGCTTCCGCTCTTTAAATAAAAAACTTAAAGATATTTTTAATTCCAAAACTTAGTAACTTACATAATTACTATTATATATCCAAACTCTTCCTTCCGAAGAAGAGTAGGCCCACCCCGCAGTACTTGTAGAACTAATATCAGATGCCCCACTAACAAGAGTAACAGAACTAGAATTTGTCAACGGTTCCACGGGTATTACTCCATCTTGGAACATTGAAGCTTCAATTGTAGACGGAATAGGATTTGATTCCACTGTAGCTCTTGTAGCATATCTTACAGCTACAGCTGAACGAATAGCGCCAAGAGCTCCTTTTGCTGCTGATATTTTGGCTTCATTTTGCAAACTAACAAACCTGGGCAAAACCATAGCAGCCAAAATACCTAAAATAACAATTACCATAACCAATTCAATAAGTGTAAAACCTTTTCTCATATCTTAATATCACCTCCTTGAAAAAAAAGTATTCTTTAAAGATTCACTACGGTGCATTATATTTTTAAAAACAACTTCTTGTCAAGGAGTTTTTTAAACTATGTCTGTACAAGTTTAACCATGTCCCACATAGGAAGAAATACTCCCAAAGCTAAAAGAACTACCAGAAAAGCCAACATAAGTATAAGCAACGGTTCAATAAGAGGAGTTAAGTTCCTTATTGTATAATCTGAATCACGATCAAAATAATCCGCAACTTTTGAAAGCATCTGCTCAAGTGAACCTGATTTCTCTCCAATAGCAACCATTTGAACAACTAAAGGAGGAAAAACTTTAGCATTTTTTATGGGATCAGTTAATCCCCCCCCCTGAACAACCTCCTCTTTAACCTTAATAACAACATCAGAAAGGATTCTATTTTCAATAGTATCTTTACTAATGTTTAAAGCTTCAACTATTGGAATTCCAGATTTTAACATAGCGGCTAACATTCTCGAAAAACGGGCCAAAATAAGTTTATTAATTAATTGTCCAAAAATAGGAAGCGATAAAACAATTTTGTCCCATAAAAGCCTCCCCTGGTCTGTATCTAAAATCTTTTTTATTAAAACCACAAAACCAATTAAGCCTAATATTATAAAAAGCCAATAATTTACTATCACATAATTTATCCCCAAAAGAATTCTTGTTGGGAGGGGCAACTCTGTTTTAAATGAAGAATATAGTTTTGAAAATTGTGGTATTACAAAAGTAATTACTACTACAAAAGCAATCCCCAGAGCAAAAAGAACAATTATGGGATATCTCATGGCAGATTTTATCTTCTGCATATTTTCAAAATCCTTCTCAAGCAGATTTGCCAGACGCTCTAGCACTTCTCCCAAAATGCCTGCTCTCTCCCCAGATTTGACCATAGAGATAAAAATAGGGCCAAAAACTTTTGAGTAATTTGATAAAGCATCAGAAAAACTAGCTCCTCCTTCTATGTTATGACGCATATCTAAAATGATTTTTTTAAAACGAGGACTTTGAACCTGTTCATAAACAGCATCTAAAGATTCTAATAGAGGAACTCCCGCGGCTAAAATAGAAGACAACTGTCTTACAAATACTATTAATTCGTCCAGTTTTACTTTTTGAAAACCCGAGAAATACTTTTCCAATAAATCAGAAAAAAGAGCCTCTTCTTTAGAAATTAATATGGGGGTACATTTCATTACCTTAAGGCGACTGGCAACAGCATCGGAAGATGACGACTCCATTTCACCTGTTATTGTAATGCCATGCTGATCTTTTGCTTTGTAAGTAAATTTAGCCATTTTTATTTGGTTTTGTAAGTTTAGCCTATCTTATTATTCAACTTAATTATAAAAAACTAATCAATTTGTGTTACTCTCATTGCTTCATCAAGAGTGGTAATACCTGCAAAAACTTTTGACAAACTATCTTCATAAAGTGTCCTCATTCCGGATTTGACAGCCGCCTCTTTAATTTTAGAAGTAGATTGTCTTGCAATAACAAGCTGTCGAATTTCTTCTGTCATTGTAAATATTTCAAAAATTCCTGTGCGGCCTTTATAGCCCGAATTTCTGCAAGATTTACAACCTTTTCCATGATAAAATGTGACGTCTTTATCCTTAAAAAAGCTTATGCTTTCAACAACTTTTTTGGGCAAATTTACTTTTTCTTTGCACTCCTCACAAATTTTTCTTAACAAACGTTGAGCTACTACTCCAACAGTGGCAGAAGATGTCAGAAACGGCTCTACACCCATGTCAGTCAATCTTGTCAAAGCTCCCGGGGCATCATTGGTATGAAGGGTTGAAAAGACAAGATGACCTGTTAAGGCAGCTTCTATAGCTATTCCGGAAGTTTCTATATCTCTTATCTCCCCCACCAAAATCACATCGGGATCCTGTCTCATAAGAGATCTCAGTGCATTTCCAAAAGTAAGTCCCGCTTTTGGATTAATTTGAGATTGCCTGATTCCAGAAAGTTCATATTCAACAGGATCTTCAATTGTAAGAATATTACGTTCCGGAGTATTTATATGACTCAAAGCCGCATATAAAGATGTCGTCTTTCCTGAACCTGTAGGTCCTGTCACTAAAATAATCCCGTAAGGATGCTTCAACATTTCTCCAAACAACTTTAAATTATCTTCAGAAAAACCCATATCACTAAGAGATAGCAACATTCCGTGCTTGTCTAAAAGCCTCAAAACAACTGCCTCTCCATGTATAGTAGGACACGTTGAAACACGAACATCTATTTCTCTAGCCTCAAAATTATAAGACAATCGCCCGTCTTGCGGAATACGAGTCTCCGCTATATCCAATGAAGACATAATTTTTATACGTGACACAAGAGCCAAATGAAGGTGAGAAGGAGGAGAAGAAGCCTCCTGTAAAATCCCATCTATCCGATAACGGACCCTTGTTCTGTTTTCTTCGGGTTCAATGTGAATATCAGAAGCCCTCTCTTGTACAGCCTGAATAATTAATAAATTTACAAGCTTTGAAATTCCCGACTCTTCAGCTATATCCGGCATTACAGATCCCGTATTCTTTTCCGGGACAGAGACTTCCGCAAGAACTTCTTCCAACGTTCCGGAAACGCCATAATATTGCGTTATAGCCTGGCTTATCTCCGATGGTGTGGAACACATCGCCTCTATATCAAACTTAGATTCCCTCCGAACTTCATCCAACGCTTTTATATCAAAAGGATCAACCATCGCAATCGAAAGAGATTTCCCAAGTAAAAACAAAGGAATAACGCCAAATTTCTTTGCGGTAGCTGGGGTTATGTATTCTAAAGTCTTTTGATCTATAAGGTAAGTAGATAAATTAATATGGGGAATAAACATCTCTTCTTCAAGAAACTTGATAACCGTCTTTTCATCAAGAAGACGCTTTTTAAGTAGAATCTTAATCAATGTCTCTCCGCTTTTGCGTCCCTCGGTAACCGCATCCTTTATCTGTTCAGAAGTTAAAAGCCCAGATTCGGCAAGCGCCTGCCTTAAATCTTTTTTTCTTTCCCCCATCTATTCTTCCTTTTTTTTAACAAGAACTTCTTCAATTTTAGACATTAATTCTTTAGGGTCAAAAGGCTTTAAAATATAAGCATCAGCGCCAACACATCCACCCATTTTTTTATTATCTTCACCAAATTTTGCCGTAATCATAATAATTGGTATATGTTTAAATTTCTCATCAAATTTTAAGATGCGGCAAACTTTATAACCATCAAGCTTAGGCAACATTATATCCAAAAGTATAAGATCAGGACGTTCTAAACGAGCTTTTTCAAGCCCTTCCATGCCATCGTAAGCGAAAATAACATCATATCCGGCAGCTTTTAACCTAATTGAAAGGGCGCTAACTATATCTTCTTCATCATCAACAATAAGTATTTTAGCCATAACAAGGACGATTATATGTTATAATCAAAACATAATCAATATGGAAAAAGCCCTTCTCGTCGAGGTAAAAATAAAATCAGAAGAAATTCCTTTAAAAGAATCTCTTCAAGAATTAGAACAACTTGTTAAAAGCGCCGGAGCACAAATTGTTGGCACATTAACACAACAAAAAGAGGCGCCTGATCTTAGATTTTTTATCGGCAAAGGAAAGGCCAATGAATTAAAAGATCTCTGCCAGACTTCAAATGCAAACGTCATAATATTCAATAACGATCTTTTACCGTCACAAAGTAGAAACCTTGAGGATTTTTTAGGTATTAAAGTAATAAATCGCACTGAATTGATTTTAGATATTTTTGCGCAACACGCGCATACTCGTGAAGGAAAACTTCAGGTTGAACTTGCCCAAAATGAATACCTCTTGACACATCTAACAGGCCATGGTGTAGAGCTTTCAAGATTGGGGGGTGGAATTGGAACAAGGGGGCCCGGTGAAACAAAACTGGAAATTGACAGAAGAAAAATAAATAAAATTATTGCAAATCTTAAAGAAGAATTGGAAAAAGTAAGAAAAACAAGAGAAATTGCAAGACAAAAGAGAAAATCATCTAATCTCCCTCTGATTTCAATAATAGGATATACTAACGCAGGAAAATCTACACTTTTAAATTCCCTTGCAAAAGCTAATGTTTTAACTCAAGACAAACTTTTCGCTACTCTCGATCCCGTAACTAGGCGGTTATATCTCCCTTCAGGAAAAATAGTATTGATAACTGATACTGTGGGATTTATAAGAAAACTTCCCCATACTTTAATATCAGCATTTAGAGCGACACTCGAAGAGACAGTTCAATCAGATATGTTGCTGCACGTTGTAGATGCATCTTCTCCATACATGGAAGATCAGATTAATGCAGTATATAATGTTTTAGAAGAATTAAAAATATTTTCAAAGCCAATAATAACTGTGTTCAACAAAATAGATAAAGAGACCAATAAAAAACAACTAGAAAAATTGGAGCAAAAATTTCATCCATCCACTTTAATATCAGCGTTAAATAAAGAAGGTTTAAATTCACTTTTGAAAATTCTTGATCAAGAATTTAACCCCGATTATGATAATCGGGGTTAATAAAACATAAAAGTTTAAGCTTCTCTGCCAATAGCATTTGCGATACGTTTAATTTTTTTCATAAGCTCTGCAAAAGTATCGGGCTTTAATGATTGTGGACCATCAGACAAAGCTTCTTCTGGCCTATTGTGCACCTCTATAATCAAACCATCGCAGCCTGCCGCAACAGCAGCCATAGCCATCGGAATAACAAACTCCCAGTTACCAGTGCCATGACTTGGATCAATAACAACAGGAAGATGGCTATATTTTTTTATAACAGGAACAGCCGAAATATCAAGTGTATTTCTTGTATATTTAGAAATTGTCCTAAGCCCTCGTTCACACAGTATTACATTGTTATTCCCTTCGGACATAATGTACTCAGCAGACATAAGAAGCTCTTCTATTGTAGCTGACATACCTCTTTTTAATAAGACCGGTTTTCTTAATTTCCCTACCTCTTTTAACAACTCAAAATTCTGCATATTTCGGGCGCCAATCTGTATTATATCCGCGTATTCAGCCACAAGTGAAACCGTTCTTGTATCCAACGCTTCCGTTACAACAGGCAAACCCGTCTTCTTTTTTACACTCCTTAACAACTTAAGTCCTTCTTCCCCCATCCCCTGAAAACTATATGGAGAAGTCCTAGGTTTAAAAGCTCCACCTCTTATCCCTTTTGCCCCAGCGCTTTTAACATCATCAGCAATCGTAAAGATTTGATCTCTGCTCTCTATGGAACACGGACCTGCAATCACAAAAATCGGGTTTTTGGAGCCTATAAATACATCTTTTAATATTTTTATCTGGCTATCTTCAGGTTTAAACTCCCTGCTAGCAAGCTTGTATGGTTTACGAATATTTACTATTTCTGAAACACCCGGCAATATCTGTATAGTTTCAAGCTCTATAGCGCTTTTATCTCCTATTGCGCCAATGACGGTCCTTTCTGTCCCTTTACTTAAATGAATTCCAAACCCATGTCTCTTCAACTTTTCAACCACATTATTAATTTGTTCCAGGGTAGCATCCTGTTTCATTATAACTATCATATTTTTATTCCTTTCTTAAATCCTTAGCATTTTTTAAATAAATATGTTTTATTTCCTTCTGCTGTTTATTACTATTTATATGCATTAAGACACGAATACATTTTTCAAGGCTTTTTGGAACAGCAATTTCTCTTGAACAGAGAAGAGGGACTTGATCTAAGCCCATTAATCTAGCCGCCTTGGCTGGAAATTCAGCGTTAAGATCATCTGTCGCGGAAAAAATAATAGAAGCAATATCATTGACATTAAGACTATTAGCATCCAATATCTCTTTTAACAATTCTTTTGTAGCATTTAAAACATCTGAAACAGTATTGTTTTCAACTGTTGTAGCGCCTCTAACGCCTCTTAACATGATTATCCTCCTATCATTTATATCATATCATATTTGTCTGTATTATTTATTTACAAAAAACAACTAAAAGGTAATGACAAAAATGTTTTTGCTTTTCATGTGAACATAAAAGACCCATAAAGTGACAAAAAAGGCGGCAAACTTGCAGGTCTGCCGCCTTTTAACAAAAACAAAAGACTACACTAAATTAAAGAACAACTCAAAAACAACATATTATAAACTCTTGTATAATTACCAACATTTAAAAACATTGTCTCTCCGGAATATCCAAAAAGCATAGGTATATTAAACATATTAACATCAAATCCGGCTTCATAATTTAAAATGCTTGCCGGCGCGCCAAGCACCGAGGTTGTATTAGGAACTGAAGGGAGTAAAGAATAATATATCTTGGCCATCATTTTAGTGCCAAACATAGGAACCTTCGCGACAATCCCTGCATTGGCAGCCCAAAAATTCATGGGAGAAATGGAATTGCTAAAATAAGCATACTTAACACCTAATAAAAGAAGGCCTTCTGTCCCATAAATGTTTGCTATTGTAGAAATTGTATTGATATCTATATCAGTACGATACTCATTAACAAATCCTCCGGTTACAGAACCTCCAGATGTTAAATAGACTATTTCATCGCGCAACACTCTTCCGGTTATTTCATAGTCTCCTTTTAAAAAACCTAAGTAATATTTATTACCATAAGAAAGAGACCCTCCGAAATTAGCCCAATTATTGGTCCCACTTCCTCCTTCATAAAGATTCCCGTATAATCCGGAAAGAAAAGCTCGCGGTTTGCCGATAAAAAGACGTTTGTCAACATTTAAAGAGAGGTCGGCATATCCTGTATATTTTTTACGAAGTTCTTCAATCTTTTCCGGACCTAAAGCATCAATCTTTGCAATTGCAATACCGATAAACTTAGCCGCAACTGTAGCTACAAAATATCTATCTGCCTCACCATTACCATTGAAACGGTCTCCTTGATTTAAAATCTTATATGTTGAAAGGATATCAATAGAACCCTTCGCCCAATGGGTGCTTTTCACGTCAGAAAAACCGCTATTCATCGACTTAACTGGTAATTTAACCCTGGCAAGAATCTTCTCAAATGCCCTTCCAACAACAACAGCCGCTTCATATTTAATAATGTTCTTTTTAGGCTTAAAGCTTCCATCAGGATATCCCTCAAAAACACCATATCTAACAACTAACTGTTCAACATAAGGATATGCCCAATGCCCTTCGCCTAGATCAGAAAATGAAATCTCCCTATCGCTTTTATTTATTTCATTAGCCAGGGGAAACCCATATCTCTTTTCAAGGTAATTGATAGAAGAAGCCATAACCTTTGAAAATTCAGCACGGGTTATAGTCTTTTCCCCTTTAAATGTCCCATCAGGATACCCTTCAATAACACCATATGAAACCATTTTATCCACATAGTTATACGCAGGGTTGCTGGTTTTTAAATCTTTAAACCTGGCATCTCCCTTTGCACTAGCTATCGGCTCCCCAAACGCAGGGAGCACAAATAACAGAACTAACAAAAAAACAAATATTTTCTTCATTACCTTACCTCCCCGCATAGTGGAAGATTCACCCCCACACCAAAATCTTTGGTGTGGGGGCTAGCCTTAGTTAAGAGTAAGTTGTTCCCCGGCAGCAACAGAATTTCCAGCTAAATCTGTCACCCCTTTTATATAAACTTTCTTGCCTGTTATATTATCACTCGAAGATATCCTTACAATTGAAAAATCATCAGCTGCTGCTGCCCCTAAATCAGAAGAGCTTTGAGTCAAAACGGAAAAGACCAAAGCCCCAGGACTCCCTTCCAAAGTAATGTTTGAAGTTGTTACTGATGCAGCATTAAGAGGCTCATTGAAAACTATATAAGCCACTCCAGTATCTGATCCTGTAATTGCAGGCAAATCATAACCATTAGTTAAAATAGTTCTCCCTTTTGGATTGGCAGCATCAAAATTGGAAGCCAGCCCAGTCGCTACATTTGGAGGATTTAATTCTGATACAGCAGCCTCTGAAGACACGGATTCCCCATCTCCATTGTAAGCGACAACTTTAACATACAGGGGATTGTTCACAAAAGGAATCTTTCCAGTATACAAAGGATCAAAACTCGCCATAACATTTCCATACAAAGCATTCATAATTTGATTCAATGTTACAGTAGGATTACAAGCAATAGTATTTGTTAAATATCTATAATTATTTGTACTCACGTCATTAACATAAACTTTATATCCTGAAACTTCTCCTGTAGATTGTTTCCAGTATAGCTGCACATTGTTAGTGCCAGTTATTGCATCTGCAAAATCTGCGCCGGAAGCATCACTTGTTATGATCTTGTTATTAAGAGTAGAAATAGATAGATTCGACGGCGCTCCAGGCAATCCGCCAACATCTATGCTATAGTCGGCTTTTAAAGATTGTCCTAATTCATTAGCTCCTGCTTGTCCGGCAACTAAGCTATAGCCAGCGGTATCAACTGCCGTACTCGTAGAATCAACCTCTAAAGTACAAGTCGTATTTGCGGGAAGAGTTGCCTGAGTGGTCAAAGTCAATACGGTTTTACTCGCATTCCAAGAAGCGGCCAGAGGAATAGATCCATTATCTGAAACAGAAGCTCTAATCCCTGTAATTGTTAGTTTTGGAAGAACTGAAAAAGCATCCATTGTTTCGTTAAATGTAACGACAAACGTCGGATTTCTACTTATTTCAGTATTAGGTGTAGGAGAATAAGACAAAATTACAGGAGATGAATCCAACACAATGTCGTCAACCTCAACACAATTATCAGTAACATCAACTAAATCAGATTTAATTAAAACTGTTGTCGTAGAAACTCTTTGATGTCCTTCGGCCGATGCTACAATTGTATAATCACCATCAGTAACATTTACAAAAGAATATTCTCCCAATGAATTTGTTGCTGTAGCGCTGGTTGTGGCTGCGCCTGACAAATAAACAAATGCTCCACTAAGAACATCCCCTCTTGCACCTGAAAGCTCATTAGTATAAACAGTCCCTTTAATTTTTATTCCCGATGGCTGAGCATTTGTCGTAGAGATACTCGGTTTTTCCTGGCTGCATCCTGCTAACACAAAAGCTCCCAACAAAAGAATTAAGCAGCTTACTAATAGATGTCTTTTCATTGTGGCCTCCTCTTATATAATCAATCAAACAGACTATTGAAAAACAAAAAAACTTAAATTTATTTCTCTTAGGATTCACCTCCTGTATAAAATTTTTCCAAATCTCTGGCACGTATTATAACAAATTTTTCTCCCACTGCAACTGCTTTTTATACCCTTATAACCGTTTTTTTTATACTCTCATAAAAGAAGGCAATTCTATATGTTCTTTCCCATGGGCCGTATTTTGTATAACTGTTGGAATTGATTTTTTTTCTTTTTGTTGGGCTCCCGGTTTAAATCCGGTTGCAATAACTGTTACCATAACTTCACCCTGTAATTTTTCATCTATCACAGCTCCAAAAATAATATTTGCATCAGGATCAACTGCATTATAAATTACTTCAGCCGCATCATTAACCTCATAAAGGGTGAGATCCGATCCACCAGTTACATTAAATATAACCCCCTTGGCGCCTGTAATTGTCTCTTCAAGAAGAGGACTTGAGATAGCTTGTTCCGCCGCTTCTGTCGCCCGATTTTCGCCGGATCCCGTTCCAATTCCCATCATGGCAGAACCTGCCTCATACATTATTGTGCGAACATCGGCAAAATCAAGATTTATTAATCCGGGGACTGTAATAAGATCAGAGATCCCTTTTACTCCCTGCCTTAAAACATCATCAGCAATTTTAAAAGCATCAATAATAGAGGTCTTGCGTTCAACAACCTGTAAAAGCTTGTCATTTGGAATAACAATTAGCGCATCGACTTTTTCTTTAAGGAGAGCTACCCCTGCTTCTGCCTGAGCTATGCGAACCGGACCCTCAAATCGAAAAGGCTTGGTAACTACCGCAATGGTAAGCATACCAAGTTCTTTAGCAATCTCAGCAATAATAGGAGAAGCCCCTGTCCCCGTCCCACCACCCATTCCCGCAGTCAAAAAAACCATATCTGCGCCAGTCAAAGCTTCTCTTATCTCTTCTCTTGATTCTTCAGCCCCTTTCTGTCCAACTTCCGGATTAGACCCCGCCCCCAATCCTTTTGTCAGTTTATTTCCAATTTGCAATCGATTGTCCGCCAAAGAGACAAAAAGAGCCTGGTTATCAGTATTTATCCCCCAGAATTCAACACCTACTACTCCGGAACCAATCATCCTGTTTACGGCATTAGTCCCTCCACCACCAACTCCAAAAACTTTTATAGTCGCGAAATTTTTATTACTCTTATCATTCATATTTTTTTGCATTTTAACTGATTAATTAAATCAAGTCAATCTTTAAATTCTACAACAGGAAACATTGGTACGCTTACATCAACATACTCTATATCATACTTGCGATCTTTTATTTTTGAATAAATATTTTCAAATACTTTAACTTTTTGAGAAAGCCCGTTAAGCTCACCCAGCTTAATGCTAATGATATCGTCGACAAGCAATTTCGCATTGTTTTTTTCAGAAATATCAATTCTAAGTTTTTTTGGCAACACCAGAGTTTTAAATTCAGCAAGCATATTTAATATCTCTCCGCCAATATCCGAACGAAGTTCTAATCCGCCCTCAAACCATGACTTATCAAGACCATTAATTACGGGAAGATCCGTTATGTCGGGGAAAGAGACTCCTACCGCCATAATTCCTTCCGGATTCATCACCACACCTTCATCATCTAGTATCAAAGACTGATTTTCTATCACGCAAACAACAGCAACCTTTCGTTCAACAACTTTTATAACAACAGAGGAAGGAAATCTCCTTAAGAAACTAACTTTTTTTAAAACAGGAAGATTCATCAATTTTTTTTTGGCGTTGTCAAATCTAAACAAAAAAATATTTTCCCCCACAGGTATATTTGCCAGACGTAAAACTTCATCTTGAGATAAAAGATCATTGCCAGAGACAGAAACATTGTTAATTTTAAAAACAGGCAAAGTTATAAGAAACGCAAAAATAACAACGGCAAAAAAAACAAAGAGAATTATTGCAAGTAAAGGATGTTTTTTCCTTCTATGTTTTTTTTCTTTATAACTGTTTTTTTTTACTGTTTTATTTTTTTTCATTAAAGCGAATTTTTCATTTCTTTTCAAATAAATGCGCTCTCTAAAATTCTTAAAACCAACTCATCAAAAGAGATCCCCGCATAAGCCGCCTGAGCGGGAAGATCAGACTTATCAGTCATCCCCGGTATGGTATTTATTTCACAAACATAAGGAGTATGATCTTTATTGCTTACTATTATATCCACTCTTGAAACACCCCGGCAGCCCAAGGCCTTATGCGCGGCAAGGGCGATCTCTTCTGTTTTCTTGTACAACGGAGGAGAAAGTTTCGCGGGTAAAATAAACTGGGTTCCACCTTCAGAGTACTTGGCATCATAATCATAAAATTCATTTTTTGGAACAAGCTCAAGAATGGGGATAATTTTTTCCCCCAAGATACCCACAGTTACCTCTCTCCCTTTTATATATTCTTCAACAAAACAATCATCATGTTTTTTTATTGTCTTTTTTAAAACTTTTTCAAAGTCTTCTCTTTTTTTTATAATAGAGACACCAAGGCTCGACCCTTCAGAAACAGGCTTTAACACAAGGGGGAAAGGGAAAATACTTTTTATACGCACCACTTCATCTGAAAGGCTTTTTTTATCACGGAGTCTGAAATTATCAATCCTAATAAACTTTGCGGTCGGAATACCACATGACTCAAAAACACGCTTGGCCGCAACTTTATCCATAGCAAGAGCAGAGGCTAAAACTTTTGATCCTGTATACGGAATTTTAGCTATTTCAAGAAGGCCCTGGATTGTACCATCTTCCCCGTACTTTCCATGTAAGGCAAGGAAAGCAACATCAATTTTTTTCTTCTTAAGTCTTGAAATCAGATCTTCTTCAAGATCAAATTGGACAACATCAAAACCCTGTTTTTTTAAAGAATCAAAGACCCTCTTCCCCGATCGTAAAGAGACATCTCTCTCCCCCGACCACCCACCGGCAATGACCGCAATTTTATTTTTTTTTAAAGATTTAATCGGCATAAAAAATATATTTGATCTATTTTAGCAGGAAAAGAATGAAAAATCTTGGGGATTTTAAGGAATGTGGGACTATTGCGAAATGTCACCCTGAGCTTGTCAAAGGGTGAGAAAACCTCTTGAGAATCCTTAAAAATTAAATAGCTGCAGCAACAGCATCCCCAACTTCCGTCGTCGACATCCCCATCTTCCCTGCAGCTTGAGACGGCATCTTTTGTACAACTTTAATTATTGCCTGTTCTATGGCGTCGGCAGCCTTTGCCTCTCTTACGGTTTCAAGCATCATCTGCGCCGCCCCTATCGCAGCTAAGGGATTTATTACATTTTTGCCTGTATATTTTGGAGCAGAGCCTCCTATAGGTTCAAACATGGAGACCCCTTCCGGATTGATATTTCCACCCGCTGCAATTCCCATCCCCCCTTGAATCATCGCCCCAAGATCGGTAATTATATCTCCAAAGAGATTGTCTGTTACAACAACATCAAACCACTCAGGATTTTTCACAAACCACATGCAGGTCGCGTCAACATGCGCATATTCACGCTTTATATCTTTATAATCCTTCTCCCCTATTTCATGAAATGCCCTCTCCCAAAGATCAAAAGCATAAGTTAAAACATTTGTCTTTCCGACAAGTGTAAGCTGTTTTCTCTTATTTCTCTTTCTACAATATTCAAAAGCATAACGGAGACATCTCTCAACCCCTTTTCTGGTATTTATTGAAACTTGAGTCGCAACTTCATCAGGGGTCCCTTGTTTTAAATATCCGCCTGTTCCAACATAGAGCCCTTCTGTGTTTTCGCGGACAACAACAAAATCTATATGCTCAGGGCCTTTATCTTTAATAGGGGTCCAAACATTCGGATAAAGTTTTACAGGCCTAAGATTGATGTACTGATCCAAAGCAAAACGAAGAGCCAGAAGAATCCCCTTTTCTAAAATACCTGGTTTAACATCAGGATGCCCGATAGCGCCAAGGTATATTGCATCAAATTTTTTCAGGTCGGAAACGGCAGAAGGAGGGAGTGTCTCTCCCGTCTTTTTATAACGCTCTCCTCCAAAATCAAAATGAGTATAATCAAATTTCATCCCGAATTTAACGGAGACAGCTCCCAAAACTTTTATCCCCTCGGCAACAACTTCAGGGCCTGTTCCGTCTCCACCAATTACAGCAATTTTATATGATTTTGACATTTCTAGACTCTCCTTTTCTTTATTAATTTTAACATGAAACTCTTAAAAATTAAAGAAGGCTTGCCAATTAAAGCATTGAAAGGTATAATCGTCGGAAATGGCAGACAAGGATAATATCCACGACGAAATGGAAGAGGCGTTTCAACTCTCAGCAGGAAATTGCCAGGCTTGCGGAGGCATATTAAAAGCTGAAAAAGTAAACCTTGAAGAGATTGAGAACGGAAAGCTTTATTTGATGGAAAATGTAAGCGCTTATGTCTGTGAACAATGCGGAGAAAAATGGATTCCGGAACCTATAATAAAAGAATTTGAAAAGATGATCGAAACTACGCATAAATTCCACAAAAAAACATCTAAAAAGAAATCTTCGAAAAATAAAAAGAGATAAAAAATCTAAATTTCTATACTATTAAAGCTTCCGCGGCTATAAATAACGAACCTGTAATAAGGATCGGTTTTCCTTTGGCTTTTGCAGTCTGAATTGCCTCTTTAACTGTAAACGGAGCTTTTTTTGCTTTTGGGTGTGAAGACTGCGCTTCTATTATGGAATCTGATATCTCAGATAAAATATCAATCATTGAATTAGAATCTTTATCCTCCTGAGAACCAAAGACTATGGTAAATTTCTCCCTCATTCCTAAGCTTAATAAAAATTCTTTCAAGATTTTCATGCCTGCCGGATTATGCGCTCCATCAACAATAGTTAAAGGATTTCTTGAAATTATCTGAAAGCGGGCCGGCCATTTTGTTTTAGTTATTCCTTCTTTCAAGTTTTCATCGCTTATTAAATATTTTTTATCTCTAAGTAAATCAATAACTTTTAAAATTATAGGCAAATTTAATTTTAAAAAATATTTTTCTTCCTCAAAAATATGTTTCCCTTCATGAGATTGTGGTTCTACTACATGCAGAGGTGATAGATTTTCCACCGCAACTTTTCTAAAAACTTTCAAAGCCTCTGTTTTTTGTTCCGCGGTAACAACAGGAATCCCTGACTTTATAATTCCAGATTTTTCATAAGCGATTTTTTGAATTGTATCTCCTAAATACCGTGTATGATCAAAATCAATATTTGTAATAACGGTTACAATCGATTTCACCACATTTGTAGCATCAAGTCGCCCTCCCATTCCAACCTCAATAACTGCAATATCCACTTTTTGTTCCGCAAAATATTGAAAGGCCATGCAGGTGATGACCTCAAAGGGGGTTAATTGGTGGATGGATGGTAAGTGTTGACTGATAGATTGTAGTAAGGGTTCAGAATCCTGACCCCTTACACCCCTTATATCCCTTACAATAGTTGCCTCTAACCTCTCAAAATCCTCATCTGATATATCCACCCCATCAACCTTGATCCTCTCATTCCACTTTAAAAGATGGGGGGAGGTAAAAAGTCCGATTTTATAGCCTGTTTCTTTTAATATAGAGGCGGTCATTGCGCAAACAGAACCTTTTCCGTTTGTCCCTGCAACATGGATTGCGGGGAATTTTAGATGAGGATTGCCGAGTTCTTCAAGAGCGACGGAGACCCGCTCTAAACCAAGATTTATATTAGTCGTGTCAAAGTCAAGCATAAAAAGATTATATCAGATATTACCCCGATTATTTATACCTCGAGTAAACCCCAATGATTCATAGACTAACAGAATTCTAGCAGAATGTTGGAAATTTTCCCAGGTATGAACGCCGATTTCCTAATCGGGGTGAATAATCGGGGTTAATCAGGCTCTGGGATGTGCTTTCATATAAATTTTCTTTAGCCTTTCACGCGATACTGACGTATAAATTTCAGTCGTAGCAATATTGGAATGTCCAAGCATCTCCTGAACCGTTCTAATATCAGCCCCTCTTTCTAACAGATGAGTCGCAAATGAATGACGAAAAGTGTGCGTAGAAGTTTTGAGCCTTATTCCCGACTTTAAAACATATTTTTTGATAATATTCCATAATGCCTGTCTAGACATCCGAGTCCCGTTTCTATCAAGGAATAATGTGTCTTGTATTTTCCCTTTAAGAAGTTTAGGCCTCTCGTCTTTCATATATTCCTCGATAGCCTTTTTTGCCGCGTCCCCCACAGGAACAATTCTTTCTTTATCACCTTTTCCGGTACATTTAATGAAGCCGGCATCTAAATTTACATCATTTAGCTGGACAGAGATCAATTCCGAAGCACGCATTCCTGTGGCGTACAAAAGTTCAATTATTGCCCAATCCCTCTTGTTTTTGATGGCTGATTTTATAATAGAAAAAACTTCATTAATAGGAAGAGCTTTTGGAAGTCTTCTTCCTAATTTTGGAAGTTTCAAATCAGAAGTTGGATCTTCTTTTATTTTTCCTTCGGCAATCAGATAATGAAAAAATGTTTTGAGCGCAGCTTGCTTGCGCATTCTCGTTGACGGAGAATATCCTTTTTCTTCCATTTGATCCAGATATTTTTTGAACAGTTCACGATCAACTTTTTTATCTTTTACAAATTTGAAAAACTGAAGAATATCCCGTTTGTAATTTGAAACGGTGTGCTTTGAAGCCCCTTTTTCAAAGTTTAGGAAGTCGATGAATTCTTGAAGATGTGATTGCATTATTTCCTAGTCAAATTAATCCCAACAATCGTCTTCCCATCCTTAATCTCCCCGTTTTTAATCATCTGCAAAGCTGTTTCAATCGGAGTTATCGCAACTTCAATATTTTCATCTTCATCGGGATTGTTTTTTGTTGCAACTAAATCCCTTGCAATAAAAATGTGGAGCTTTTCGGTCGAATAGCCGGGTGAGGTGTAAACCGTTAGAGCAAATTCGATCTTATTTGCTTTATAACCAGTCTCTTCTTCAAGCTCCCGTGCCGCCGCATCCTTTAGCTCTTCGCCTTTGTTGATTAAGCCTGCGGGAATTTCGTAGATTGCCTCTTCGATCGGTTTTCTGAACTGGCGGATCAGAATTATTTTACCATCATTTGTAATCGGGACGATTGCGACAGCTCCCGGGTGTTCACAAATTTCACGGTGGGAGATTTTACCGTTAGAAAGCTCAACTTCATCATCACGCAAGCCGAGCATTCGCCCTTTATATATTCTTGTAGATTTTATTGTCTTTTCAAACATTCTATTATAAACCTAGCGCCGTCATATAAATCATTTATCTTAATATACTCATCATTGCTGTGGATTTTATGGGCGCCGACACCCAGTATTAAGCATTTAACTCCGAGTTTGCTAAAATTGTTTGCATCAGAGCCACCGCCTGTCGGAACAAGTTTTGGAGTAAGACCGATTCTCGAAAGCGCTCTTTCCGCAAGTTTTATAAGAGGATCTTTTTTGCCGATATTAAACGAATCATAAACTTTATTTATATTAAGTTTGAGTTTTGCTCTATATTTCAAACAAGCTTTTTGCAAGCATTCTTCCATATGGTTTAACTGTTTTTGAAGTTTTGTGGGAGTGCGGCTACGCGCTTCTCCTTTTAAGAAGACCTTTTCGGGGATAATATTTGTCGCAGTACCTCCTTCAATAACGCCAATATTCGCGGTTGTTTCAAAATCGATCCTGCCCAGCTTCATTTTGGCGATTGCTTCTGATGCAACTTTTATGGCATTTATCCCGTCTTCGGGATGGACTCCTGCATGGGCCGGTTTACCTATAATTGTTGCTGTTACATTGAATTGTGCAGGGCCTTGATTGTGGATATTTGATATTTCTCCCCCATCCAAAACAAAGCCAAGTTTTGCTTTGATATCTTTTTTCTTGATCTCTCTTGAACCAAAAAGCCCGATCTCCTCCCGTACAGTTAAGATTACTTGAATATCAGGATGAGAATTTTTTTCTTCTTTTAAAGTCTGTAAAACCTCCAGAATAACAGCAACTCCGGCCTTATTATCCGCACCAAGGATCGTATCCCCTTTTGAAATAATCTTTCCGTTTTTAATTTGAGGTTCAATTTTTCCTTGATAAGCAACAGTATCTATATGGGCATTTAAGAGAATTGGTTCTTCCGTTTTTTTGTTTTTTAGTTTTTCAGTTTTTACGTTTTTTGATTGCTCGATTCTTCCGTTAAAATAAGCAAAAATATTGCCGATTTTATCTTGAGAGACTTTACCACCAAGCAATTTAAGCTCAAGCAACAAAAGTTTTCCAATTGTTTTTTCCTCACCCGACGGGCTTGGTGTTTTTATATATTTGATGAACCTTTTTAGCAGTCTATCTTTATTGATCACAATAAACGAATTATATCATCTAAGGAGGGACTATTCATAAAAAACCTTACCTGACCAAGACTTTATGACCCATGACTTCAGTTTTTAAAATGCTCCCAACCTTCTTTTGTCTTCGTAATTTTTCCATTAAAATCAACAAGCTTTACGCCCCATGATTTTTTTGTTATCTCCCCTACAACTGCTATTTTAGTTTTCAACTTTGGAAGTTTTGAGAATTTACTTTTTGGAACTGTAAAGACTAACTCATATTCTTCTCCCCCATAAAGCGCATGGTTAAGTGTAGCCTCTTTGGCAATTGGGATATTATTGGTGAAAATTTTCGCATCTGTATTGCTCGCCTTGCAAATTTCCGTGACAGAACGAATAAGCCCATCACTTGAATCAATCATAGAGGAACAAATTTTTGATTTCGCAAGTTTTCTTGCATCAAACAATCGAATTTGACATTTGACATTTGACATTGCCTGTCTGTCCGGCAGGCGGGAAAATTGGAAATTGGCGGAAGAAGGTCCCCCAAACTCCCCCGTTACGCAAATCAGATCTCCAACTTTAGCGCCTGATCGCAATAAAAGATTTTCGCGTTCAACCTCCCCAAGAAGAGTAACAGATACCATAAGGTCTTTTTTTGAAGCGGTGGTATCTCCTCCCGCAATCTCTATATTAAACTTTTTTGCTAATTGAGAAATCCCGCGATAAAGTTCTTTTATATCTTCTATCTTAGTCTTTTGCGGAGCGCACAAAGTCAGAAGAACAAATGTAGGATATCCCCCCATCGCCGCAATATCAGAAATATTTGCGGCAAGAATTTTACAACCGAGATTGAAAAAATAATTTTTTAAAGCTTTTTTAGGTATCTTAAAATGGACATGCTCCACAAAAGCGTCTGTAGTAACCAATAAATATTGGAAATTTGACATTGGCAGTACTGCGGCATCATCCCCAATACCAACCACAACCTTCTTGTTTTTAGTTGATAATTTTTTAAATAATTCGATAAGTCCAAACTCACCTAAAAAAGAAAGATTCATACACTATAATTATAACATCAAAAAACAACTCTGAAGCAAAAACTTACCAACAGATCAATTTTAGATTTCTCATTGCATAATCCCCTTTTAATGCGCAAAGAAATTCTTTTTTTCCCGTACAATCATCTATTTCATAAACTGACAAAATATATCCATATGCACTTGACTTAATGCGCCTCTCTTCTTTAGGCAACCCGCTTTCGCTCTCTTTTAAATACATCATATTAGGAGGAATAGGTTTTGATTCTATTAAGTATTTTTTTTGATTATGTTCTACTACACCAGAAGAACCTTCAAAAACAAATTCCCCCATCTGAGATATATTGTCAACATCCCTTATCTCCAAAGTTATTTCTCTGTTAAAATTAAAAATGCTATGAGATGAAGAAATATCAATAAAAGTACCCCCAACCAAAAAAGAATAAACTCTCAAATCATTTTCAGGATAATTAATTTGATGTTCAAAAATAACTTTTTTATCATAAACAAACCCAATAGTCCCCTTATCAAGTCCTTTTCCTCGCACATAACTTACAAATAAACGAATTCTCCCAATTTTAGAAAGTGTAATATCCTGGCAATAAAAAACAGTCCTATCCCCGTTTTTCGAAATAGAAGAAATTTTTTTCATGTGCAACGTCTCTTCTGAAGTTTGGATCAGAGGAACAACCTCCCCACTTAAAAATCTAAATGAAGAAGATTCATTAGGACGAACAAATCTTGAACTTAAAGAGATATAAGGCTTCCAAGCAACTATAGGATTAGAAGTTCTCGATAAATACCAAGATCTAAAAGTTCTATCTACCGCACTTCGCATATGCATATATAATGATATCGTTTTAACTCCAAAATAATTTCAATAATTATTATAAGTGCAATAAAAAAATAAGATTTATCGCCCTGTTCAAAAGACTATGAAGGGACTGTTGCGAAATGTCACCCTGAGCTTGTCGAAGGGTGTGAAAAAGCTTAAAGATATTTCGGTTTAATTTCATAAAAAAGCATGATAAAATACAGACATTATGTCACGTAAAATTTTTATATTTGATACAACACTTCGTGACGGAGAACAATGTCCTGGGGCGTCTCTCAATAAGGAAGAAAAACTTGAAATTGCTAGGCAGCTTGCAAAACTAAATGTTGATGCAATCGAAGCCGGATTTGCAATTGCTTCTACTGGTGATTTTGATTCTGTAAAAACCATAGCACAAAAAATCAAGGGGCCTATAATTTGCAGCCTTGCCCGCGCAAAAAAAGAGGATATTCAAATAGCATATGATGCCGTAAAATACTCCGATAAGCCTCGCATTCATCTCTTTCTTGCAACTTCCCCTATTCATATGGAGAAAAAACTTCGAATGACAAAAGATGAGGTATTTAATACTGCCATAGAAATGGTCAAATTTGCAAAATCACTTTGCAATGACGTTGAATTTTCTCCCGAAGACGCGGGAAGATCAGACATCGCGTTTCTCAAAAAAATAATCGCGGGAGTAATCGATGCCGGAGCCAAAACTATAAATATTCCTGATACTGTGGGCTATATTTTACCATGGGAATTTGAATCTCTTATTTCAGAGATTATAAGGGATCTCCCGCAAATAAAAGAAAAAGATATAATCATAAGCGTTCATTGCCATAACGATCTTGGGCTTGCAACAATAAATTCACTTGCCGCAATAAAAGCAGGCGCTAATCAGGCGGAATGTACAATAAACGGGATAGGCGAAAGGGCAGGGAATGCCTCACTCGAAGAAATCGTCATGAACCTTAAAACACGCAAAGACTTTTTTAAATGTGATACAAACATAAATACAAAAGAAATTTATAAAACAAGCAGACTCGTATCAACCCTTACAGGACTGCTTGTCCAACCAAACAAATCCGTAGTCGGAGCAAATGCTTTCGCTCACGAAGCAGGCATCCATCAAGCAGGCGTCCTCAGGGCAAGGGAGACCTATGAAATAATGAACCCTGAAGATATAGGTTTAACAGAAAGCAAACTTGTCCTTGGAAAACATTCAGGGCGTAATGCTTTCACAGATAAATTAAAAGATATGGGATACAATCTTGAAGGAACAGAAATTGAGAAAGCCTTTTCAAGATTTAAAAATCTTGCCGACAAGAAAAAAGAGATTACAGATCGTGACCTTGAAGCAATAGTCGCGGATGAAGCATATGTTGAAAAAGAGGTTTTTTCAATTGAAAGCATTGAAGTAGAATCAGGAACAAATAAAAAACCAAAAGCAACTGTTGTTTTAAAACATAAAGGAACTTCCATTTCTGCGACAGAAACAGGAGCAGGCCCCGTTGATGCTGTATACAAAGCTATTGATAAAATTGTACAACAAAATGCAGAGAGACAAAATTTTGTTCCTTTACTAGTTGATTACATAATACAAGCTATAACAGGAGGCACTGACGCCCAAGGCGAAGTAAATGTCCGCATAAAAGATGAAAAAGAAAACATCTTTGTTGGTCACGGAGCAGACACAGACATAATCATAGCATCAGCAAAAGCTTATCTCTCGGCGATTAACAGGTTTGTCTGTTCTTAACCCCGATTTCATACCTGGGGAAATTTTCAACTTTCTGCTAGAATTCTGTTCGTCTATGAACCCCGATTTCCTAATCGGGGTGAATATTCGGGGTTAAACTATCCAATTTTATTATTTTTGCATAATCTTTATAATTACAGTATAATTCATATAACTCATGACTTATATTGTTACAAAAAACCGATGAAAAACAATAATTTTATAATATTTTTGATTTTATTCTTAAGTTTCCTGCTTTCTGGATGCTTTTTTTCCCCTAAAACAGAGGTTTTTTTTTTCAAAAGATACCGCTAAATATCCGTTAGGAGAGTATGTTGTTAAAGCATCAAATAGTAACTGCACTATAAATTGGCATATCAGTAAAACTAGTAATATAAACGGCAAAAGGCGCTTAGATGTAAGATATGAAAAATATGAGAACAACTCTTTTATTGCAACCAAGGATCTGCATCGAGCTATTTTGAAGGAAATATTTAAAAGATGGAAGGCTGAAGAGTTTGATTCCCTTATATGGGGTCCATTTTCAAAAGACAAAGATTATTCCTGGTGCGTGCCAATAGCAGTTGCCTCTGCCAACTCTCCAGAATATCAAGATTATAAAAAAAATTATCCACAGTCAAAGATGGAAAGCACAAATTCTATTTTTGTAAAACTGGCAAATAAAACCAAACCATACAAAGAGCTTAACAATCTATTTAACGAATTTGGCGCAAGAATAGAACTTAAATCCGTTGAAAAAGTTTTTAGTAAAAAAGTATCTGATTTGCCCTTCAAAGCTGAACTGAATAAAAAAGGTATTTCAGACAATGAAAGAGTTTTGTATGATGCGGGAATGACTTATTTCAAAATAGAAAAACAAAAGTAAATTATTCTAATTTGATAATATTAAATTCATTGGATATTGAAATTTGGTCACTTGCCATTTTCTGATTGCCATCCATATTTTCCAACAAGTGGAACAAACATACAAGGGATAGACTCTTCTTTTTTAAATGTGTCCCCTTCCCTCACAATTTTAGTAAGTGTTTGCATGTGCCTATCACCAATAGGGATAACAGCCGTGCCGAAATTAGGACTAAGTTGATTCTTCAAGTCCAAAGGGAAAAATGGGGTTCCCGCGGTAACAAGTATCTTATCAAAAGGAGCTTCTTTTGCAAAACCTACTGACCCGTCTCCAACTATTTCTTCAACATTTATACAACCAAGTTTGTTTAAAATACTTTTTGCTTTCTTAGAAAGTCTTTCTATCTTTTCTATTGTAAAAACCTTTTGAGCTAATAAAGAAAGAATTGCCGATTGGTAACCCGAACCTGTCCCTATTTCCAAAATTTTATCTTCTTCTTTAATGGTCAATAGCTCCGTCATAAGAGCAACTATATAAGGCTGTGAAATAGTCTGCCCGTAACCTATAGGCAGTGGGCCATCATCATAAGCCACGGGTTTTAATTTTTCTGGCAAAAAAAGCTCGCGAGGAATTATTTTCATGGCAGATAAAACTCTTTTGTCCTTTATTCCTCTTAATACAAGCTGTTCCTCCACCATCTTTTCTCTCAACTCTTTAAAATAATACATATGATTATGATCTTTCATATTTATCGCCTCTGCAGTTCCTGCAGTTTTTTCTAATCCACATTACCATATAATAGTTGTATAATAAACATATGGACCCCGATAGTAGAGTGTTGGAAATTTTCTCAGGTATGAACTCCGATTTCCTAATCGGGGTTCATTTGGTTGAAAAATGCTGCAAATAAACAATCTGTCGTTATCTTTTTGTGGAGAACAACTTTTTGATGATATAAGTTTCAATATTCATAGCGGCGAACGGATAGGGATCGTTGGCCGCAACGGTTCAGGCAAAACAACACTATTTAAACTTATAACAGGAGAAATCCATCCTGATTCAGGGAGTGTCTCTACCCCCAAAAATTATACTGTCGGATATCTCAAACAGCATCTTAACTTTACTGAATCAACCATATTAGAGGAAGCTTCCCTCGGTCTCAAAAAAGAGGATAAAGATCAAATCTGGAAAGCAGAAAAAATTTTAAACGGCCTCGGGTTTTCCCAAGATGAATTTCATAAATCTCCTGCAGAATTTTCCGGAGGCTTCCAGGTTCGACTAAATCTAGCAAAAGTCCTTCTTGCTGAACCGCATCTTTTATTGCTCGACGAACCCACAAACTATCTGGACATCTTATCTATACGCTGGTTGACTAGATTCCTGGCACGTTGGGAAAATGAGCTTATGATCATCACACATGATCGTGATTTTATGAACAGCGTTACAACTCATACAATAGGGATACATCGCCAAAAGGTAAAAAAAATAGAGGGGGATACGATAAAGTTTTTTGAGCAAATCACAGTGGAAGAAGAAGTTTATGAAAAAACCCGCAGGAAAGAAGATAAAAAACGGGAAGAGACAATAGCATTCATCAATAAATTTCGCGCTCAAGCAGCTCGCGCCAGTCTCGTCCAATCAAGGATCAAAGCATTAGAAAAAATGGGAAAGAAAGAGGAGCTTAGAAAAATCTCCGAATTGGGGTTTAAGTTTAACTCTTTGGAATTTGAAGCAAAAAACCTTATGAATATTGAAAATTTATCATTCGGTTATTCTCCAGAACGGACATTAATAAAAAATCTCTCCCTTCATATTGGCAAAAATGACAGGATTTGCGTTGTCGGAAAAAATGGCAAGGGAAAATCAACCCTTCTTAGATTGCTGGCAGGAGAACTAAACCCCAATGAAGGAAAAATAACAAACCATCCAAACTGCAAAATCGGGTATTTTGGACAAACAAACATTGAACGACTCAATCCATCATTTACGATAGAACAAGAATTTTCCGCGTTGAGACCGGACTTGAATTATACCGATATTCGCAGGACATGCGGAGTAATGATGTTTTCAGGCAATGCCGCGCTAAAAAAGATTGCGGTTCTTTCGGGTGGTGAGAAAAGCAGGGTCTCTTTGGGAAAAATACTTCTTAACCCAACCAACATGCTACTTTTGGATGAACCGACAAACCATTTGGATGTGGAAGCATGCGATTCCATGATCACAGCCTTAGATGAGTTTCCGGGAGCGGTAATTATTGTAACTCATAGCGAAATGTTCCTTCATCATTTGGCTAAAAAACTGATAGTTTTTAATGAGGATCACGTATCTGTTTTTAACGGCACATATCAGGACTTTTTAGACAGGGTCGGATGGAAAGAAGAAGAAAAAAAACCAAAAAAAGCAAAAAAAGAACAAAAACAAAACCAAAAAAAATCAGAACAAGAATACCATAAAAGGCACAAGGAGCTTCTTGAAAACGTAAAAAAAATCGAAAAAAATATCGACAATGACGAATCCGTACTTGAAGCTGTAAACCTCAAAATAGCAAATTCTTTTGGGAAATTAAGGGGGGAGGAAATTGCCCAGCTTCAAATCAAGTCCCACAAGCATAAACAAGATGTTGATGAGGGATATAAAAAGCTAGAGACCCTAATCGCAGAATTAGACGAACTTGATAAATTAAAACCACTATAAAGATTCAAATGAACCCCGATTGTTCACAATAAAACCAGAAACTAACCCCGATTATCATAATCGGGGTGAAATTTCAACCAAAAGAGTTGTTTTATTTTTATAATATAATAAAGCAATCGTCAAAAAATCAAGCTCCTTTTCAACCTTGACACTAACTACAACTACATGCTTTAATTATGTATAAAAGCTTAAAAAGCATTGTCCGCGCATCACAAAGAAAATCCTCAGTCTCAAATTAACTGGAGGCAGGTGGAATGAAAAAAGCGTCAAAATTGTCGCTGTTAATACCCATATTGTTTTTTGTTTTAACTATATGCGGTTGCTCTTCTACAACATTAACAGTAAGCCTTACAGCCTCCCCTTCTTCTGTTGTTGTCGGTAAAACGGCAACAATTTCCTGTAGCGCATCTGTCACATCAGGGTCAAGTTCATCAAGCGTCTCTTCTGAAAATTTTACCTACTCATGGAGCGCGAACGGAGGGACTTTTTCAAGCACGTCATCAAACCCCGTCACGTGGACAGCCCCCTCAACCCCAGGGACATATCAGATAACTGTCAGAGCTAGCAATAGATCAGTATCAGGCTCAAATTCCTTAAATATCATTGTTGTATCCAGCACCCAAGAATCAGATCAATCTCCTGTAATAACAAGTCTTACAGCAACCCCTGCAACAGGAGTCCCCGGATTCAGCTCAACGCTCACATGTATTACAGCAGGAAGCAGTAGCAGTTCAACAGAGACAACAACCTCACTATCTATAACCTGGACGGCAGACGGAGGGACACTCTCAAGCAATACAGGAAAAACAGTCTCATGGACTGCCCCTACAACAGAAGGGACTTATACAGTAACAGTCTCCGTAAGCAATGGGACATATGTAACAATCGGAACCTTGAAATTGATTGTTTCAAGTTCAAGCTCTTCATCTGTAATAAAGATAACAAGCTTAAGTTACACTCCCACAACTTTGTATGGAGGAGATGTCGCAACCCTTACCTGCAGCGCAACAGACTCAAGCAATTTGGAGTTAACCTACTCATGGGCTGCAACATCAGGAACACTTGCAACGACAACCGGATCATCAACTACATGGACATCTCCAACGACAGAAGGGACATATCAGGTTATATCCAACGTTTCAGATACAGCAGGAAATACAGCCTCAGAAATATTAAGTATTGTAGTAAAGAAAAAAGTTGATCCTCCCGTAATAAACAGCATAACAGCTTCATCTTCTACTGTGACAATAGGAAATCAAATAACCCTCACATGCAGCGCAACAGATCCAAACAACCTGACTTTAACATACGCATGGAGCGGAGAAGGAAGTTTTTCTGAAGCAACAAAAGCACAAACTACTTGGACAGCTCCCGATACAACAGGCTCACGACAGCTAACAATTACCGTAAGCAACGGAACACTTACAACAACAGGCAATATTTTTATATCTGTTACAAATTAACCCCGAGTGGGATAATCGATCGGGCTTAAAGGTGTTAGGTTTAAAAAATCACGAAATATCCTAAGTTTGCTACTTAATTATCCTTCGTTTCATGAGAAATAAAGCCGCAAAAAAGGCTATAATGCCTGGAACAATCAAAGCAAGAAAATGCCAAATCAAATTTGGATAGACTATTCCCATAAAAAGAGCTCTTGATATTATTACCGCGTGAGATAAAGGAATAAAGTTTGACGACAGTTTAATTATATCCGGCATTTTATCCAAAGGGAAAAAAACTCCGGAAAAAAAGAACATGGGGGTTATAAATAAAGTTGTGTAATAACTAAAAAAATCGATATGAGGTGCAAAAGAGGTAATTATCATACTAAAAGAAGAAAAGACAAACCCTACCGATAAAATAAGCAAAAAGAGGAGAATAACAATAATAGGGTTTGTTGGAGCAACTCCAAGAAATAAGGAGACAATATACATTAATACCCCGCTAATTCCCGCACGCGTCATCCCCCATGCGATCTCGCCGGCAACTATATCTTCACAAGAAACAGGAGTAACAATTAACGCAGAAAACAATTTTTCATGAACCATCCTGACAAAAGTGCCATACAAACATTCAAAAGTCGCAGAAAAAAGAGCCGAAATTATTATTACCCCCGAGGCCAAAAACTTAAGATAAGAGATTCCTCCAAACCCTCCGATATAAGAGCCAAGCCCGACTCCAAGCGCCAGTAAAAAGAAAAGGGGCTCCCCCAAACTCACAAGAAGGGTTGGAATAATATATCTCTTATAAGAAACAAGATTCCTCTTCCAAACATGGTAAATTCTATATGATAAATTCATCATTCAATAAGACCTCTTCCCGTCAACTTCAAAAAGACATCTTCAAGTGAAGCCTTCCTGTGCAATACACTCGGAAGTTTTAATTCCACAAGGTTGCGCATGATGGATAAGTCATCTTTTGAATATATGTACAGGGTGTCTCCCGCCCTTTCAAATTCGCACGCACAGGAATTTAATATGCTTTTTATTTCGCTGTCTTTATCTTCAGAAATCCGGATTTCAACAACTTCGTTTCCGATCTCCTGTTTTATTAAAACAGAAGGGATCCCTTCGATTAAAAATTTTCCATTGTGCATAATAACAATACGGTCACAAAGTTGCGCGGCCTCTTCCATATACTGCGTTGTCAAGACCAATGTTACCCCGTTTTGCTTTAACTTACGAAGTCTTTGCCAAATAAGATGCTTTGCCTGGGGATCAAGCCCTGTTGTCGGCTCATCCGCTATCATGATTTTGGGGTTGTTAAGTAAAGCGCGCGCAATTAAAAGCCGTCTGGCCATCCCGCCTGAAAGCTCATCAATTTTACTATTTGTCTTGCTCTCAAGCTCCACAAATTTCAAAAGATCAACAACCCTTTTTTTTGCCTCTTTACGCGGAATATCAAAAAATTCAGAAAAAATCATCAAATTTTCATAAGCGGTAAGCCCTCCATCAAGATTGGTCTCTTGAGGAATAACACCTGTTAACTTTCTGACTTCCCTATTATCGATAGTCGCGGGCATCCCCAAAACGGTCAATTCTCCTCCATTTTTGGGTGATACACAATGGATCATTTTAATAGTTGTAGTCTTCCCAGCTCCATTTGGCCCCAAAAATCCAAAACATTCCCCCTCTTTTATTTCAAAGGAGATCCCGTCAACGGCTGTAAAGTCTTTATATTTTTTAGTTAGATTTTTAGCGTTAATAACAACTGTCATAATAGATAGTATAACTTATTTTAGATTTATTAACAAAAATATCAAATGAGGTTTTTGATAAAATCTGACAAACTAATCTGAAATTTTATAGATAACCAATCGAAGAGACCCTATAAAGGGCTTGTTGCGTAATGATAGTTTTTGCAATTTGTCATCCCCGCGAAAGCGGGGATCCATCTTGTTTTTTGAGAAATAGATTCCCGTTTTCACGGGAATGACCATTACGCAACAGACCCATAAAATAAAAGGAGCTGATTTTAAATGTTAAGTGTAAGTCCAATAAGTTATGGAAATGTTTTGCCTTCAATCCAAAAACAAAAAGAAGATGTTTTTTATGATGAAGAAAAAAAAGTTGCTGGAATATACAAATTCATAGAAGAGCCAACTTCTCCAGATATAGGAATAATAATCTCTTCATTTAATGATCTTAAAGAGATCTCGCTTAAAATAAAAGTCCTTAGCGAAAATTCGAGTGATGATAAAACTATATTAATTTATGGATTTTCATTTATTGATACTAAAACTAAAACAAAAAAACAGAATGTCGTCATTACAATAAACACAAAAACAGGTGAAATAAAGCCAGAAGACAATGTTAATAAAACTGTTTTATTGGAAATCATCTCCGGAATATTAGAGACAGAATTAATGCCCGTTAATGCTGAAATAGATCCAAAAGATAAAAGTATTTTAATACAAATAAAAGACGTGTTAATCAAAGCATCTCAACGACCTAAATAACTCATTTGTATTGTGTTGTTTATTGCAAATGAAAATACAATAAACAACACAACAAATTAGTCATTAAGTCATTTTTAATTCTTCATTCTCTTTTTATAGTTAAATACCTATATGCGGCCAAAGCGGCTTTTGACCCTTCCCCTGCCGCGATTATAATCTGCTTATCAGGAATGCTTGTCACATCTCCCGCCGCGAAAATTCCCGGGCATGAGGTCGCAGATCCACAATTTACATTGATCTCCCCAATATCATTTTTTTCCACGCAATCTATAAAATCAGAATTGGGCATTAATCCGATTTCGACAAATATGCCTTCAACTGACAAAAGCCTCTCTCCCCCATAAGCCAGAACTTTCATCCCTTCAACAAACTTATCTCCAAAAATTTCTATTGTCTTTGCATCATTTAAAATTTCAACATTGGAAAACTGTTTAATCTTTTCTATCATCACAGTATCACCCGTCAGTTTATCTGCTATATTTATTATATAAACCTTTGGTGAGATTTTCGCAAGAGAAATCGCCGCATCCAAAGCGGAATTTCCTCCTCCGACAACAGCCGTATTTTTTCCGGCAAATACAGGGGCATCACAGGTTGTACAATAGGCAACCCCTTTTCCTGTAAATTCATTTTCTCTGGGAACATTTAAGGTTTTTGGTTTTTTCCCCGAGGCTACTATAATTGTTTTTGCTTCTATTATCTCTCCGTTTGAAAGCAAAGCTTTAAAGCCCTTTTCTTTTTTCTCAACTTTAACAACTTCCATCCCTTCTAAAATATCAAATTTATATTGTTCAAGATGGTTCCTGAATTTTTGCACAAGATCAGGCCCTGTTATAAACTGGTATCCTGTATAATTTTCTATATTAGAAGACCATGCCGCCTGTCCCCCTATATCTTTTGATACTATGCAAAGAGAAAGCCCTTTACGCGCGGCATAAACAGCAGAAGTTATACCCGCAGGCCCCGCACCTATGATTAAGATATCTTTTATTGCATTCATTTTTTCTCGATTTAATTTAAGATTTTATTCTTAATAAACACAGATAATTGCTCTGTCAAACCTACTGCCTCTTTGGCTTGATCATGTTTTGCAAGAGGATAATGAGAAGGATATTTTAATGGAATATAATAATTATTTAAAATTCTGCAAGCATCTTCATGTTTTAAAAACTCTTGATCCTTATCTGAAAACTTAGCGCAATCTTTCAATAAAACAACTAGGTCATGAATTTTCTTGTATTTTATATTTTTAAAAATCAAATAAGCTTTTAAATATTTTTCAACAGCATCATGGCATAGCAAACACATTTGAGAGTAAAAATCATTGAATTCTTTCAGGAAAACTTTTGCAAAATAAAAATCAGAATCAGAATCAGCTCTTTTAATCCATTCAAGAACAACATTGGAAGCCTTACTTTTCATAAACAATCTTCCCATGTTCTAATATGTCTTTTACGAAAACATCGCCATCTTCAATTCTATTTTTTATTTCACTTGGTGTATATACAAGAAAATCCACAGGAAATTCATGGTCAACAAAACAATCTATATCTTTCATCCTATCCCAAGGGTTTTTAGTGGTTTTCTTTATTACCATAATATCAATATCGCTTGAAGCATTAATTTTACCGGTAGATAAAGAGCCAAAAAGAATTATTTTTTCTGGAAAATAACCCTCTCTTATCCTGTCAACAATAGATCTCAATGCATTATTTGCAAGCCTTAATTTTTTATTTTTCTTCTGCATATTTTTATTATATTATAAATAATCATCCGGCTCAATCTTTCGTTTTGCGCCATGTAAAATCTAACCTTACAGAGTTTTTTTTAGATATTTATTAAATTTCCAAGCTTGCTGAAATCCACTTCTCTCTTATACAAAGGCTCTTTGTTTAACGAATAAGCAGGCAGATTGTCTTCAAATGTTTTTTTCTTATCGTTTATGTAAAAAATGCCGAGCGGAAATTTTTCTGTTTCCAAAGACCGTTTAAAAGCCTCAACCCTGTCTTGCGGATTATAATTGTCTTCCAAATAGTAAGTATGATCCTTAAACCATTGAAAAGTATTTATCTTATTGAAAGAAATGCACGGTTGAAAGATATCTACCAACGCATAACCTTTATGCAAAATCGCCTTTTTAATTATCTCTTTTGTCTTGTCAATATCAGCCGAAAAAGCCCTCGCAACAAAAGAGGCTCCCAAAGATATTGCAACAGCTATCGGGTTAAAAGGCTCTTCAAAGACACCGTCAATCTGGATTGGGGTCTTAAATCCATCCTGGCTTGTTGGAGAAGCCTGTCCTTTTGTCAACCCATAAACCATATTATTATGAACTATGTTTGTAATATCCGGATTTCTTCGTATGGTATGGATAAAGTGGTTCCCCCCTTCTCCATACATATCCCCATCCCCGCCTTCAGCAATAACTGTAAGATTTGGATTGGCAGCTTTAATCCCCATAGCAGGAGGAAGAGCCCTTCCATGCAAACCGTTAAAAAAATTACAGTTTAAATAATGCGGGATTTTCCCTGCCTGGCCAATTCCCGAAACGATAACCAGGTTTTTTGGCGCAATCTCAAGTTCAACCAAAGCATCTTTAAGCGCGTTTAATATCCCAAAGTTCCCGCACCCTGGACACCAAGCAATTTCCGTCTTGCTATCGTATATATTTTTATCCATTTGACACCCTTTGCATTATTTCTTCGACCGAAAACGGCAAGCCATCATATTTTAGGATCGCATCTTTTATGACAATGCCCGTCTCTTTTGCAATCAGTTTTCCAAATTGAGCTGTAGCGTTATTTTCAATAATAATTGTTTTTTCCGCTTTTTTAATATAATCAACTATCGAATCATGCAAAGGATATACCTGTTTAAAATATAGAAAACCAAGATCATTTCTTCCAAGCTTTTCAATTGCTTCTTTGATAATTAAATAAGTCGATCCCCATCCTATTAAAAGTGTCTTATAATCATAACTTCCAATTAATTCAGGAGGAAAAATCTCGCTTTTTATCATGTCAATTTTTGAAAGCCTCTTATTGTTCATGCTCGTCCTCACAGCCTGGCTCTCTGTAATATGGCCGCTTTCATCATGTTCATCGCTGTCTACGCAAACAAGCCCCTCCCCAAATTGAGGAATCCCACGGGGAGAAATTCCGTTTTCTGTCATTTGATATCTCTTGTAATCCACCCCTGTTTCTTTGATAAAATGCTGGTTTTGAACATTAGAAAGATCAAAAGGCTTTATATTATAGTAGGAATCAACTAAAAATTGATCTGTAAGGACAAAAACAGGCACCTGATATTTATCCGCCAGATTAAACGCTTTTTGGGTAAGATAAAATGCGTCTTCCAGATTGCCTGGAGTTAAAATTATCCTGGGAAATTCCCCATGCCCGGCATATAAAGCAATATTTAAATCTCCCTGTTCTGTTCTTGTGGGGAGTCCTGTCGCAGGCCCTGGTCTTTGCCCTAAATGGATAACTATTGGCGTTTCTGTAATGCCTGCAAGACTCAATCCCTCCGTCATTAGATCAAATCCGCCTCCGGCAGTTGAAACCAATCCGCGAGCTCCCGCATACCACGCCCCCAAATTCATGTTCATCGCGGAAATCTCATCTTCCGCCTGCTCAACAACGATTCCAAATTCATGCTCCTGCGAAGCCAAATAGGTAAATACTCCCGTTGACGGAGTCATGGGATATGCCGCAATAAAATTACATCCGCCGGCAAGGGTACCCATTGCCACAGCTTGCGCCCCATTAATTAAAGTGTCATTTTTATCTGCTTTTGGTTCTATTTTTATCTCAATCTCTAAAGAAAGCTTCTTTCCGATTTCAAAACCTTTGTCTGCCGCTTCTTTGTTTTTTTGAACAACTTCTTCACCTTTTTTAGAAAATTTCTTTTCTATAAGATTGTAAAAAGTTTCGCGATTGATGCCAAATAAAGCCGCAAGGGTACTTGCCGCAATAACATTGGAATAGACCACATCCCCTATCTTCTTTGCCTCTTCTGTAAAATCCTCCTGGATGATAAAAGTTTCTTTTGAAATTCTCTCTCCGAGATGATCTACAGCTTCTTTTATTAAAGGGATAAGGATATCGGTTCTTTTGATATAAGCGGAAACGGGTTTTTCTGAAACTCTGATTTGGATGGAATTTGCACCGCCGCGAACACGGGACATATACTCTTTTGTGCAGAAGATATAAAAGCCAGCAGATTTTAGGGCTTCAATCAAAAGAGTTTCAACAGTTTGGATCCCCTGACCTGCTTCTCCGCAGATAACAATGGATATTTCATCTTTTATCTCGTTAACAGTCATAATTCTCTATCAGATTATCATACATGACAGAAAAAATCATCAAAACTACTTCATTATGCATAAAACCGACAAACCCCGATTATCCTAATCGGGGTGAATGATTTCATACGAAATCTTGTCATTAAGTGTAGTTTGCAACACCCAAATCGCAACTTTTTACGAGGGAATTTAACATTTTTTGAAGCTTGCGCGGAAGTCGGGATCAGGTTTAAAATCCTAATCTCTTTTTTAATTCTCTGTGTTCCTGCCAAATTTCTTGAGGTAAAAATTTTCCAAATTTTTTAAAAAACTCTTCCTGGCTTTTCAGCTCTAAAATCCAATCTTTTTTATGAACAGATAAGGCTTGCTCTAAATCTTTTTTTGACATTTTAAGTCCTGCCATATCAATATCTTCGAGTTTTGGCACATTGCCAATCGCAGTTTTTTTTGCTCCTACACTATAACGGCAACGAGCTATTATCCACTCAAGAATTCTTAAGTTTTCACCAAATCCAGGCCATAGAAAATTTCCTTTTTTATCCGTTCTAAACCAGTTTACATGAAAAATTTTAGGCGGTTTTGACATCTTTCTCCCCATTTTAAGCCAATGCTTAAAATAATCACCCATGTTATAACCGCAAAAAGGGAGCATTGCCATAGGATCATGACGAAGCTCTCCCTGTTTTCCAAACTGAGCAGCAGTACGTTCAGATGCCATTGATGCCCCAACAAAAACACCGTGCTGCCAACTAAACGCTTCATACACAAGAGGAGCAACTTTTGCCCTTCTTCCTCCAAACATAATCGCAGAAATCGGTACACCATGATGATGTTCTAATCTATTTGTAACAGATGGACATTGTGAAATCGGAGCTGTAAATCGACTATTCGGATGAGCCCCTTTTATGATTTTTCCTAATTCATCCTTCATCCCCGGCCGCCAAGGACGGCCCATCCAATCAATCCCCTCTTTTGGAGGGTCTCCCTCTCCATCTTCCCACCAAACTGTCCCATCTTTTGAAAGTAAAACATTGGTAAAAATTGTATTTTTGCTTATAGTAATCATAGCATTAGGATTTGTTTTAGAATTTGTCCCGGGAGCAACGCCAAACATCCCGTATTCCGGATTTATAGCCCATAAAGTGCCGTCAGAATCTATTCTCATCCATGATATATCATCCCCCACCGTCCAAATACGATAACCTTTGTGCCTTAACCCTTTTGGAGGTATAAGCATTGCAAGATTTGTCTTGCCGCAAGCACTTGGAAAAGCTGCCGCCACATAAGCTATATATCCGGAAGGATCTTCCACCCCCATAATAAGCATATGTTCAGCCATCCACCCCTCTTTATTCCCAAGATAAGAGGCAATTCGAAGAGCTAAACATTTTTTGCCAAGCAATACATTTCCTCCATACCCTGAATTTACGCTCCATATGGTATTATCTTCCGGGAAATGAAGAATCATCCGTTTGCTCAAGTCAAGTTCCGCTTTACTGTGAAGGCATTTTGTAAACTCGCCTTTTTTTCCAAGAACATAAAGAACGTTGGTCCCTATCCTTGTCATAATTCTCATATTTAAAACCACATATATACTATCTGAAAGTTCAACTCCAATTTTACTAAAAGGCGAACCTATAGGCCCCATCGAGAATGGGATGACATACATCGTGCGACCTTTCATTGATCCTTTAAATATAGCTCCCGCCTTTTTATATGCCTCTTTAGGCGATATCCAATTATTATTAGGCCCTGCATCCCTTTTGTTTTTTGTACATATAAAGGTTAAGTCTTCAGTACGAGCAACATCATTTGGATGGGTTCTATGATACACACAACCAGGTAGTTTCTCTTGATTAAGCTGAATCAATTCGCCGGTTTTAAAGGCCTCTTTCTCAAAATTTTTTTTCTCTTCTTCCGAACCATCACAAACATAAATGTTGTCCGGTTCACAAAGCTCCGCGCACTCTTGTATCCATTTTTTTAATTCTTTATGTTTTATATCGTTTAATTTCATTATAAGATAATTATACCATCAGACCAAAGGATATGGCAAAAAAATCAAGCGTCGGGGTTTATAATTTTATCCAGTCTTTGCTGGTAAGTATGATCTTTATAGGCCCTCTTCTGAGCAGCTTCAGCTATTTTATCTCTTTCTGCCGCATTATTTATATAATGAACAATTTTTTCTTTAAAATCATCAACCCACTTAAAAGAGACTATCTCTTTATTTTCTTCAAAATGAATTTTATAATTGGGTCTTTCATCATCTATTAATTGAAAAGAGGCACAACCTGCAACTTCGAATGTCCTTCCAGATACGCTTGTAGGAATTATTCCTTCTGCATTTCCAGTTTTAAACCTCTCATCAACAGCGGCTCTATGGATATTTAAAACAATTTTTGCGCCGTTATAATACTTCACAGCTTCAGAAGGAGGGACTATATCATCTACAATAAACCGCTCCAATACATCCAATCTTTTTAGTTTCTTCTTCCACAACCAAGGATCTTTTAATGATCCGATAGTCGGTCCGCCACCGATAATTTTCACATTATAATCTTTTAAGAAGTCCGCCACTAAATCAAAGAACTCAACCCTTCGCGGAAAAGGGACACCAACAAAACATATGTCGGATTTATACTTATCATCAACTTCTATTTTCTTGTGCACATCAGGGCTGCATGCTAGAGGCAAGAAAGAAGTGTTTTTTGAGCCTGAATTTTTATGTTTCTCAACACAAGCAGATTCAACCGTATAAACATAGTCGTAAAAGGCGCCCATATTAGAAGTGTTATCTATTTCTTGAGGATCATCCAAAAACCATATAGCAGTTTTAACTTTTATTTCCCTTAATACTTTCAGAACTCTATTTGAAATATTCCCAACAATATGTAAAACCAGATCGGGCTTAAAGTCTAAAACTTCTAGAGGAAGATCAGCGGTAGCGCGGTCTTGAAGCAACATTTTGACTTGTGACTCATTTAATTTTTTTTCTTTGGCATAATTGCCAACATAATGTATCACCATATTGGCACGAGCAAAAACATCAAAGACTTTAACTTCATGCCCCATCACTTTTAAGGTCTTTATAATATAATCATCAATAAAAGCATAAGGCCAAGTCGATCCCCAAAAATGTCCATGAGCACAATAAAGTATTTTCATAATGTGGTCATTTTAACAAACCAAAATATTACTGGCAAGGCAATGTTATAATAGAGAACAAATGAAAATTTTATATGTCACTAATTTCAGGGAAATCGCAAAACATAGCAATGGCTTTATAAGTGATTACTTAAATGATTTATGTTTTTACGGTTTATATGAACTTTTAGAAAAAAACATTATATCAGAATTAATAGACAGCACTGAAATCCCGTCTTTGTATAAAGAATTTAAAGGATTAATCCCGGAAAAGGCTCTTTGGGGAGGCTTTACCTCTTTCTGGCTGATTGATAAACCATTTCAATCTGTTAACAGAAAAGATATAGCACAAAAAATAAAAGATAAATATTTTGACATAATAATATACGGTTCAGTTAAAAGATGCCTTGATTATTATGATTTAGCAAAAGAGATCTATCCTCCAGACAAAATAATACTGCTAGATGGCAACGATGAAACATCTCTTTCCCCCTTATCAGAAAAGCATCCATATTTCAAAAGAGAACTCATGGAAAAAGATTCGTCAGGAAAAAATATACACCCAATATCTTTTTCAATGCCCGCCTGCAAAATAACAAAAAACACAAACACAGTTAAAACACAAAAATATGGAACAGTAATTCCCGGCAAAAAAGAAACATATCTATTTAAACATTCGGAAAAAAAATATTACGAAGATTATAATAAATCATTTTATGGGGTCACCTTCAAAAAAGTCGGATGGGATTGCATGAGACATTATGAAATTCTTGGAAATTATTGTATGCCTTATTTCACAGACTTGGAAAACTGCCCTAAAACCACACTATGGAATTTCCCAAAAAATAAAGTCTTAAAGGCGAGAGAAATTTCAAATTCCAAGCCATTTAAAGGAAAAGAGTATTTTGAATTGCTAAATGAAGTTTTCGAATATACAAAAACAAACCTAACGACAGAAGCTACTGCAAAATATATTCTAGATAAAATACAATAAAACATTGCTATTGCCCCATCTAAGATGTAAAATATTTAAAAATTTATGAAAATTCTTTTTGTCTCACACTATCTTCGTTTAGATGGAGCTCCCATTGCTCTTTTTGAATTAATTAAAGAGCTTACATCAACAAAAAACATAGACATCTCTGTATTGTCATTTTTTGATGGTCCGTTAAAATCCTGGTATGAAAGAATAAAGATATATCCTACGATAAAAAATTATCATGAAACAAACAGAGAAAACATAAAAAACCTGTCAAATTATATCAAGAAAGAAAAATTTGACATTATAGTAGCAAATACTCTGGATACAATCAATTTATGTTATGCTGCCAATATAGTAAAAAAGCCTGTCATTTTATCCGCACATGAAGATTGGCCTCAAGTAAATTTTTCAACGCTCCATTTATTCGCGTTTAAGGTGTCAGATTTAATCCTTTTCTATTCAAGTTCTCAGCAAAAGACTTATAAACCTATTTTAAACGGCATTAAAAACAATGTTGTAACAAACGGGATCTCTTTTGAAAAATTCGCTTTAAAAGTGACAGATGAAGATACAGAAAAAATAAAACTCAAAAACAATCTTCCCACAGACAAAAAGATCATATCTATTGTCGGGACAATATGCTCAAGAAAAAAACAGGATGTTTTTATTCGTGCGGCAAATGAAATTCTAAAACAAAGAAAAGACCTGCTATTTTTAATAGTAGGTTTATATAATGAAAAGGATTTATATTATCAACTTCTAAGAAAATACATAAAAACTGCAAACTTAGAAGACAAAATCCTGTTTTTAGGCTCCAAAGAAAATATGGAAGAGATATATCAGATTTCAGATCTTATTGTAAGCGCGTCTTCAAATGATATCGTACCTAATGTATTAATAGAAGCTTTGGCATCAAAAAAACCGGTTGTAGGCACAAATATAAACTCGATTCCAAAACTGATTCAAAATAATGGCATTATTGTTGAACCAAACGACACAAAACAAATGGAAAAAGCAATATTAGATATCTTAAATGATTATGACTCTTTCAAAGAAGAGGTAAATAAGAATTATTCAAAATTAAAAAGCAGATATGACATAAAAACAAGCGCGAAAGAATTTCTATCCTTTGCGCAAAAAGTAAAATTTAAAGAAAAAAGCTGTGAGGTAAGATTATCAAAAAGTGAAGTAAGTTTTATTGCGAAAAACGGACTATCCTTAAACTACAAAGAGTTCACTCCTCTTATAACGAGAAAAAAATCTTCCGAAATTAACCCCGATTATTCACGGTGAAATCAGAAATCAATAAACTGTGTAAAATTCCTAAAGTATGAACCCCGATTATCATAATCGGGGTTAAATAATCAAACGATTGTACCGCCAAACACAGGATTATAAATTATCTGCGCAGAAAGTTTATCTCTTTCTTGTTGTATAGCTTTTAATTTGTCTATAACAGGTTTCAACATATTGTAAATTTCAGGATCCAGGTCTTTTAATGAATTTAAATTTTGCAAAACATCTTCCAGCTTACCATTAAAATCACCGCCGCCTGATTTTAATGCGTCCAATTTTTCCAAAACCTTACGAAGCTTGTTTTTCTCTGTAAGTTTAGCCTCAGACATCTGCTTTGTAATTTCGGCAATAAGAGAACGCGTCTCTTCAATAATCTTATCAACAGCATCTTTTGGATTCGTATCTTTTATTATCTTCATAATATCATTAATCGCCACATTATTTACCGCCATATTAATCACCTCTTTTAATAAATTAACCCCGATTATTCACGGTCAAACCAGAAATCAACCCCGATTATCATAATCGGGGTTAAACAGCTTCCCTAAATTCATACTCTCTTTTAGGTATCTCAAGATCAAGATTAGACTCCCCTTTTAACCGATTCATAAGTTTCAATATTAAAGATAATCTCTTATCCAAATCAGGCCTATTACTCTCTTTTAAAATAGCCCTCACAGATAAAAACTCATCTTTAGCCGCATTGAGAACTTTAATATTTGCGTTATCTCTTAACGAACTAAATTCTGTGTCACTTAAATCCCAACCAAGCCTTTTAATGTTTTCAAGTATCCCCTTAATCTTATGTTCGATCAATTTAAACGCAGGTCCAGCCAACTCATATAGAGTAGCCCTCTCTTCTAATGCGGATTTCAACATGTCGATGAGTCTCAATCTGGCCAAACCCGTTCCATCTTTTTCTATATTTTTAAATTCATCGCTACTAATTCCAAGCTTTATTAAACCGTTTTTCAATCTCCGTATTTTAAAATAAGTATTCATAATAGATGCTAAATCACCAGAAAGAGCACGATGCATATAAACAGCCCTTAACCTATTAATCAATAAGTCTTTTTCATCATCTTTTGTAAATTCATAAGGGTTTTTCTCTTTTTTATTTTGCGAATCGGAATTTAACCCTCCCCCGCTCAAGGGAATATCTGCGACAAATAATCCAAGATCATGTTTCTTTACTTTCCAGTCTTTTGAAAACTCATTCAAATCAATTCCAACTTTTGATGCCAATTTAATCAACTCTTTGAGTTCTTCTGTGCTTTTTTGAGAAACCTTAGAATCCGAAGAGAGAATTTTGCCCATCAGACTCTCTTCCATCTTATTTTTCGCAAAATCCTTAATCTCTTCTTTTGCTTCTTCTCTGACACCATCAGCCAAAAGCTGTAAAGTCGCATCATCATGAACGCCTTTTTTTAGACTAAAATCCAAAACTTGATTTAACATTTTCTCGTTTATTACAAATTCAATTGTTTTTTTCTTGCTGAGAACCGTATTAAAAAAGGCGTCCCTTATTTGTTGTTTAATTTCAGCGCGCATCGAATTTGTTACAGAAGTTTTTATAGATATAAAATCTTTGGCGGTTAATCCTTTTTCCTGCAACAAAGATTCTATCTTCTCGAGTTTTTTCTTCAACTCCTGCGAATTGCTGACTATATATTGGGCATAGTAAGCGGCATACTCCTTAACAAGACCTTGCGTCTCACTATCTATGTTTATAGCGCTGGCATTGCCTCTATTGCCGTTCTGATCCTGATTGTTATTTAAGTTTTTTGCTTTTTTCAAAACAGTATTTACCTGGACCATATCACTAAAACTCTCATCAGGCGAAAACAATTTTCCAAATTGATCTTCCAGTTCTTTTTTTGCTTTTCCGGAAAACTTCTCGGGATCAAGAGAGACCCCCGTCGCAGCAAGCTGAGAAGCCAAACTCGCAAGAATATCTATCCCAGCCTTGCTGGGATTAATTCCATCTTGAATTAATTTTGAGATATCAGAAGAACTCTGAACTTTATTTTTGCCGGGTTCCTGCCGACCTTTTTTTTCAAGCTCTTTTAACTCAACTGTTACACTATTATTTAAAGCAACCGCCGTCTGTTGAGTCGCTGCATTATCTATAATAGGATTAACGCCCATTTGACTTGTCTCCTTCTATCTCCACACGCAATTTCTCAATTCTACGCAAAACATTTGCATCATGTTTAAATTCATACGCCGCAGTAAAAGTTTCTAAAGCTTCCTTTTTTTGTCCGTTTAAAAGATAAGCATTCGCAAGAAGGAACCTGGGTAAAAACGTATAATCATCAACATTAAAACTTTTCAAAGATTTTTGGGGCAAAACAAGAGTAGACGCGTGCTCAAGTATTTTAATTGCGTAAGGAAGGTTGTTTGTCGATATATATATGCTTCCAATAAGATTAAACGCTTCGGCATTTGTGCTATCTAAATTCAAAACACTCTTTAATTCGGCATAAGCATCTTGGAATTTTTTTTGTTTTACAAGAATTCTTGCTCTTTTAATTCTTGAAGAAATTGCTATGTGATTATTAGGAAGTAGTTTGACAACTTCACCATAACAATCAAAGGCTAAATCAAAACAGCCTGTTTCATAATAATTATTTGCCAGCATAAAATGAAAATAAGGATCATTTGGTTCATCTTGCAGTTTTTTCTTTAATATTCTTAAATTTCTCTCTCTTTTAAGTTTGGTTTTTTCTTCTGACAAATCTGTCCCCCAATGAAAAATTTCAATGCCCCCAAGGAATAAAGAAGAAGAAACAAGCTGATGTGATAAATCATAAACCTGTTCATTAAAAGCCCTTTCAAAATGAATCCCTTTCTTATTTTTAAAACCTTTTAATCTGAAATAAAACTTAGTTCCCTCTTTTTGCCCAAATTTTGCTTCATAAACAGGTAGATAAAAAGCATCTTCTTTGATATCTAATAAAACAGATCGAAGCTTTTGAATTTTTTCTTCCGCAATAAACTCATCAGCATCAACCCATAAAATAAAGTCCCCTGTCGCATATTTTAAAGATTCATTCCTTGCGGCAGAAAAATCATCTGTCCAAGGGAAATGATAAACCATTGCGCCAAACTGCTTTGCAACTTCAATAGTCCCATCTGTTGACCCTGTATCAACCAAAATTATTTCATCTGCTCCCCGGGATAAATCAGGCAGAGTAAGTTTTAATACGTTTTCTTCGTTCTTCACAATCATACAAGCAGAAATTTTCATTTAATCATCTCCAATAGAAACAGAAATCTTATTTTTAGATATTGACTTTTCTATAATACTTTTATCTTTATTCTGCTTTTCTGAACTTTTCTGAAAATACTTATCATATAATTCTCTTAAACGTTCTGCGCGCCTTATATACACTTCCAATTTTTCCATTTTAATCAAGACTTCTTTTTTATCAACTCCAAACATCTGCATCTCATATTCAAGGTTTGAACGCTCAGCATAAAAAGAGAGTATATGTTTTTTTAAACTGTCATATTCCATCTCTTTCAATCTGCTTGGCATAAAATCATCCCTGACACCAACCCTATCAGCCTGCATAAGCAGCTGACTTTCCATCTCTTGAAACACACGCATTTGAGCCTTTATCTTTTTCGCACTCATACAACCTTTGCTCCCGTTACTATGCCAAATAAAACTTTTTCACTCGCAACTTGTTGTAAAGAAGTTTTTATAACTTCAATTTTTTTTCTTCGCGCATCACTTAGCAAGCCTTGTATCTCAATGCCGCTTACTCCAAGTAACCCCATTTGAAAAGAGACAATTCCTATCCCCATTTTTGAAAGTTGAGAAACAAAAAAATTATGGCTGTAAGAATCCATTGCAAGCTTAATAAATTTATTTTTAAGAACTTCAATGGTTCTTTCTCTAAATTTAAGGCTTTTATTTCTAGAGAGCGATTCAATTTCATCTTCTGCCATGGAAGAAGAAATAGCGCTCATATAAACAACATCTTGAAAGCCAATTTTATATGTCTTGGTTCCATCTTTATTGTCAGAGGCCTCCCATACAACAGATGACATATGTTCAGAAGTCTCACTTTGCGTTTTTTCCTCTTCTTTCTGTTTTTGTTGCAAAGCTTTTTGACTGGCATACATCTTTTCCTGTGCCAAAGTAGAAGTAATACTAGCAGCGTCTGTCGTCATTAAGATACACCCCTTCTATATTCAATATATCGGATTAAATGGCCAAAAACTTGCGTGGGAATATTAAAAAAGTTATCGAAGTTATCCTTCTTTTTTGTTTGAATTCTTACGTGATTTTTGCTTTGACTCAAGCTTTTTAAGAAAAGCTTTGTGTTCTCTCGATTTTTTCTCAATGGCCTTTAATTCGTTATTTTTTCTCCTAGCATTAGATTCCATTCTCTTCAAATCCGCTCTCTTTTCTGCTATCTTTTTAACCTTTTGCGCCTCTTCATATGCTTCTCCCCATTGCAAATCCATTTTCATTTCATGATATGCCTGCATCTGTTGTTTATAAACCCGTCTATTTCTCCTGTTAAAAACATTATTAGACATAGTTCTTCCAACGTCTCTATCCCCAAATCTAAAAAGGCCCATAACATCATGTACAAACCAGTTATCGTCAGTAACTACAAGCTTACCATCAACATAACCATTCCCACTCCTACTCCCTATTAGATTAACGCCACTAAGCTGGGAAATAGTATATCTCGGATGAGGATTGGGCGCACTTGTATTAAAGTTTTCACCTACTTCAGCGCTTGCCCAAATAGAGCAGTAAAAATCCCATCCGGCACGTTTCCCCTGTTCATTTCCATCTTTTGTCTGTCTAAGATAAGGCTGCCAATCATAAACATCGCCGTAAGTATAAGAAGTAACATTCCCTTGATCATCTTTAGTACATGTTGCATCAGGATTATTCACGCCAAAATACTCATCAACTAGATTTCCCACCCTCTTTCTATAATCCTCCAAACCAACATGTTTATCTTTCTCCTCATCAAAAAAATCAGATTCATCGACTATAACACTATCCAAATAATTCATGTATTCATGTACATTGCTATATAACCATTCATTAAATCTTATAAAAGCTAATTGGTCTTCTCCTGAAAAAATCCATCCCGGGATTCCACCAAAAGAAGAGGTCGGATCGTAAGAAAAACCGCCATTACTATCATCGTATGGATCTATATCATTTGAATAAGGATCAAACCCATATGCCGGCAAAACTGAACGAAATGAATGTTGTATCTCCAAAAATAACTTCAATAATGAGAGGTTATGAGGATCGGCACGCAACCCTTGATAAATATTATTGCTCCAAGTATCAAAAGCGCTTATAAGAGCCCCATCATTTGGATCAGCTATAAGCTTATTATCAGTATAAGTTATCCTTCCTATATTTGAAGGATTGCCAAAAATTTCAGTCATGGTTTTAAAAATTCTTCTTCTAGATTCAAGGACACCAAGCATCATCTTAAAAGCGCCCTCCCCATGGGAACCTCCCATCCCATCATAAGCAAAAGTCCCTTCATGTTTCCATGAAACTCTCTCTCCGTTTGCATATCCGTCCCCTGTCGATTCACCGCTTAATAAAATATCATCGGCAATATCCTTTGTTCCATGGGTATCCCAATAATTGAGAGTCGCTTTGTCTGTATTATCTTTTTCAAAACCGGACATCACCAACTGGTAAAAACTCCTGTCTCCAAAATTTTTAAGAGTTTGATAAACACTCCCACTTAAAACTTTTAAGGGATCAGATTCATTTTTAACTGTATTTTTATTGTCTTTTCTGCTGTTATAAAGAGTTAAACTTGAGTTCCAAATATCTGAATAATCTTCAGGATCAAATCCAAATAAGTTGCTATAACTTATCGGACGGTCATTAAAAGCTCCCGAATAATCTTCTATAAGATCATAAGCATGCTGTTCTACTCCGGCATATTTATCGTCACCAGTTCCAACTTTAAAATGATTAAATTCAGAAGCCTTTGGATGAAAATTCAAATTCTTAAAAAACGCCCCTTCAAAAAATCCCCAGGGAAGACCATCTCCACTAGTCCTTGGCACCCTATGCCAAGCGCCAAAGTGATCACGAGTATAACCACGCCCGACATATGTAAAATCATCCGTATCATAGTTGGTCGAATTTTCTCCCTCAGGATAATAGGCATCACCACTGAATGGATTATTGGAACGCTCATCATCAGGAAGGCCATCACTCCCTAGAGTATAATAATCGCCAGCAGGGGGATCCCCTTCCCCATCCCAATAAGGTGGGATCTCATCGTTCCCCTCCCAAAAAGGGGACTCTCCCGCGGAACCGAATTCATGCAGCGCCTCTGAAAAATCATCAGATGATTCTCCCGCATAACCACTCTGTTCATATTTTGGTAAAAACTTCATCATCTCCATAAGAAAATTGACACGGCTTCCTATCCATTTAAACGCATCGGGAGATTCATTATTGTGAAGATAAAAACGATAAAAATCAGGATTGTCTACTTTTATAGGCTTTCTTGGTTTTTGAAGAGTTGAACTGTCCCCAAAAAACATCCCATTATATAACATCTATTTTCTCCTTAACCCAGATTATTCACCCCGATTATCATAATCGAGGTTAACTACATCTATAAAGTTCCTAATTTATCTTCAAGTTTACGAACGCTGTTCCAAATATCCAAAATAGCATTATTGGCTTGTTCCAAAACCGACAAACGATCTTGAAGAAGGAGAGAGACAGCCGGAGAATCAATTTCAGCTGCCGTCACTTTAACATTGCCAATGTTCATAGTCTTTGTAGAATCAGGATGCAATGAAAGATCAGCATAAGACTTTAACAGATAAGACATCTCATTGAAAAAAGCTTCTGAAGTGCTTATAACATCAAAATCCGATGAATGTTTTATCTCTTCCGAAGAAGGAGAAACAAATTTAACAGAAAAAGCCATTTCTCATCCACTCCTTATTTTTAATGATTTTTAATATAATTTAATAAAAAATTAAAAGCTTTTAATTTTTTATTAAATCCCGATGATTTATTTCGGGATAAAGTCAAAGGCCCTCCGTTTTATGGGAGGGCCTAGAAAATATTATCCCATTATTCGGTTTGTCTGTTGAGCAGACCTATTCTTTGCAGCTACTACCTGAGCAGCTGTTTGATCTAAAGTGCTCAATTGGTTCATATAATCATCAAGAACCAAGGCTGACGCAGAATTAGTAATATCATCCATCTGAACGCCATTTCCCAAGTCAACCGATACAACAGTAGTATCATTATCCCCAGTTGCTTGTTCCGTGAGCTGATCTGAAATTTGCTGCAGGATATCTTCTCTCTCTCCTTCAGCATACTGAGCAATGCTATACGCGTTCTCAGTAATCGTTGAATTTTCGTCCGGCATATTATTTCACCTCCTTAAAACATAAATATAATCGAAACAAAAACAAAAAAACTTGTACCTCTAAACCAGTAAATTAACATTGGCTCCGCGAATTCCAAATCTCTCTGCCGCTCTAGCAATAAAATCCATTTTACTTTGATCTAGGAGATCTTTTCCCGCCAAATCGTTTAATTTTTCAAACTTAGAAGTCATACCCATAAGAGAAGGATCTCTCATTACATAGTTAACACTGTCAATAACAGTAGAATAAGTGCTATTTTCTGAACCAGAATCCGGAGAGAATTTTGAAGGCATACTGACCGTTGAATTTGTAGTTTCATTTATCATGGCATTATATATATCGGAATTAGAAATAAAAATCTTGCATGAGGAAATTATTATGAGGATTTATCTTTTAGGATCTCTTTGATTTTAGCAAGCCGCTTAAAAATATCATTAATACAATCTTCTTCTTCTTTTATTTTAGGATCTTTTTTCCAATCATCTTCAGCTTTATTTTTACTCATACCCGCGGCATAAGTTTCATTCCCACGAACAACTCTGTCGGTACGCAAAACAAGTTCTTTAAAACTCTCAACAAAACTCTGCCCGCAGGAAACCTGAGCCATATCCTTATTCCCTTTAATTTCCTTGGCATTTAAAGCTGAATTTATTCCACTTATCTCCATTATGCAATCCCCCCTCCCATCATAGAACCAGCTTTTGATTCTATCTTTTGCATAACAACCATTTCCTCATCTCTCTCTTGCTTATACATCTCATACAAATTTTTTTGTCTTCTGTTTTTGTCTTTTAGATTATTATCTACTTTTAAAACAGCGCTCTCTGTGAGTGTGTCTGACGTACTTTTTTTTGCTCCCTTTTGTACCCCATCTTTTTTTGCTCTTTCTATTGTTACTATAATCTTGTTTACAACCTTTGCGGCCTCTTTAACTTTAACTCTTGCTTCATCAACCATTGTCTTTGCTTCTCTTATAAGTTCTTGCGCCTTTTTAATATCTTCTTCTTTAACTAAAGTAGTATTCTTTAATTCAGATAATTTATCATGGGCCTCCATATGCTTCTTTACTGCCTTGCTCCACGCATCCATTGCCTCTTGAAGGAGACTTTTTGCCACCTCAAGCTGGGCTGCAAGCTCGGCAGGCTTTTGTCCCTCACTTGCTAAAACATTTAAGTCTTCTTTCGCGTTTAACATCTTTTGCTCTAATTGAGGCAGGTACCCTTCTCCAACTTTTTGCAAGAATTCACCCATTTTTTGAATAACCTGATCCATCCTTTCTATTAAAACCCTGGTATTCGGACTATTATTCTCTTTACTTTGAATAACTTCTCCCGTGGTAGAACTCTCTTTCGGGGGTACGGGAGGAGGGGCAACAGGATGAGGAATGTTATTTTTCGGGTCTTTTCTGGAAAGAAAAGTGTGAGGAGTCTTCTGTTTTACTGACTCTGCAACATACTCGGCAGAGCTTTTAACACTGTTCCAAATATTTTTTAAAACCTGTTCATTCTGTTGCTCTGTAAGCTCAGAAGCTGTCATGTCAAGTTCGCTTGTACCTGAATTAACAGCGCTTTCAAGCGAGCTGGCTTCCGACTTAGTGACTCCAGTCACCCAGCCTTTTTGAGTGTTTTTTGATCCGTTTCTAATTTCATCTATATACTCAGCCCTACGTTCCATTCTCTCTTCTCTTGCTTTTTTAACACTCTTTCTTGCTCCGTTACTTGCAAATCCGGAATCATAAATTAACCCGGCCAATAAAACAGCACAATTTTCAGCCAGTCCCCCTATAAATTGGTAAAGAGCAAATTGTTGATATTGTTCTATCAATTCTTCACGCTCAGACTGTTTACTCATCAAATTACTTTTTATATTCTCACTATCAGCAGCAGTTTTTCTGTAATTATTGATGCTCTCATCATACAGTTTTGCATCTCCCTTAGAATAAGCTTCTATAGCCGCATTTTTCTGGCTTTCAGCTAAAACCTTCTTATCCGCTAAAACCTTTTCTCCGATTTTACCGCTCTCCACATTATCTTGATACTTTTCTCTTACAACCGTACTTTTGTAAACAAGAACAAGATTGGCAACTGAAACGGTCACCGCGACCAAACTTTGTAGAGTCGCCCGTTTTGCCGCATTCATCTGATTATGAACATCGACAACACTTAAAACATTTTGATAGAGTGTTCCGATATTCGCCATAGCTGCCATCTGTTGTGAAGAAAACAACCCTCTAACATTCCCCACCCTTCCTCCCGCCCCCGACATTATGGAGTGAATGGTCGCCCTCATCTCAGCTTTCGCAGATTTCAGGCTTGCTATTACATCTTTAAGATTGTAAATTTTCTCCATCCTGTGCCTTAATATAGAGATACTCCCTGAATTAATCCCCCATCTACCAGCGCCCACATCCTCTATAAGATCTGTCGAAATATCGCTATATACCTGCATTTCCATTTCATCAATCTTACTCCAGGTTGAATCTGGGGAATCTTCATTTTTTAATTCATTTGCCAATAATTCCGCGTTATAATTATTAACATATTCTTCTCCACGTTTACCACGAATCATATTGATTATTAGATCATATACAGCATTAAATATCCCCATAAGAGGAGACATAAAAGAAAAAGCCCCCTGAGAAATTGTAATTCCGGCGCCAACAGTAGCCGCAACAAGAGCCAAATCAATTCCAAGTTTCCATGCAGCATCAGTTATCTGTTTTTTCGAATCTATATGCCTTCTTTGAACTTCTATCCTCTGTCCTAAAAGTTGAACCAAATCATCAAAAACTTTCATAAACCCCTGAAATTCAGCTTCAGCAACTTCTCTTGCGAGCCCGCCTGAACGCCTGCCTGAAACTCCTGTCATTTCAAGATGAACAAGGTTACGAGCCTCAGATGTTGCCTCAGTTAAAGTAATCAAAATATTTTTAAGATTGGCAATACGCGCCAATGCCATTCTAAGTCTTGCAACATACCCTCCATCCATAGCCCAATATCCGTCACCAACATTTTTGTTAATACCATTTGTCAATAGATCTTCATAAATTTCAGCTTCAAGTCTCCCCAACCGCGCTTCTGTAGTGTTTGGATTATTTCTTCTAAATGCCCTTATATATGCGGGAACACCATCATCTCCATAAGAAGACAAAAAAGAACCCATGGTAAATTCATATAATAAAGTAGAAAGAAAACCCCCTACAGCGCCACCAACTCCCCACCCCACATAAAACAATCTTTCTGAAAGAGTTCTTGCTGCCTCTGTAGCAACTTCTGATCCTGCGTCCGCAGCTCCCTGTGCGACATTCTTACCTTTATCAAAAAGATCTCCCAGAAATCCTCCAAGAGCGGCACATCCAATTTCCATGGCAACAGAAAGGATAAAACCGTTAACAGCGCTTGCCAAACTTTTATCCTTAGCAATCGACATATTCTCAGCAGTTTTGTACTCGTTAAGCATAAAGGTAAAAGTTTCAAGCTTAAATTGAGAGAGACGAAATTCATTTCCAAGCGCGGAATCAAGAAGATAACTAGGTGTTTGATATCCCCCCACTCCCGTCATCTCCATATGGACCAAATTTCTCAGAGAAGCTTTTTCTTTATGAAGAGAAACAATTATTCGTCTGAGATTTTGTATTTTTACAAGCTCCAGCTGAAGCCTTGCTATTTCGGCATAATTAACTACTTTAAAGGTTTCACTTGCCCGATCAGTAAACCAATTTCCAGGATTTACGCCTGACTGCCGCCACCATGAACCAACTCGCCCCTCATCTGTATCTTCATCTTGTATCAGATTTCCATTGTCCTGTCCTATTATCTCTTCCTCCATATTAGCAGCCCCATTCATAGCATCAACAGATGGATTGCCAGTATCTGTATCATAATTTTCCTCTTCATATAACGGGGTATCAGGTTCATACGCATAATCTTCGGCAATTTGGTTTGCATGAATCGCTCCTGCCAATTTAATTCCTGCCGCAGCCAAACCTAGAAGTAAGGTTACAGCAGTCCCAACTCCAGGGATAAAAGCGCAGACCAACCCCGCAAGAGCAAAAATATTTGAAATAACATTATAAACTCTCTGTGTTCTAGCTTTTAGTATTTCACCCTCCAAAAATCTTACATTGTTTTCAAGCTGCATCTTTTGTTGGGTAAGTCTAATATTTGTTTCAAAAAGCATCGTTTTATATTGATTGTCCATCTCCAAAAGTTTATTATCAAGATTGCTTCTGCTCCTCCCTCCGACTCCGGTCATCTCCTTATGTATTAAATTTTTAGCTTCTGATTCAGCATCATGTACAGTATTAATAATATTCCTAACGCTTTGAAGCCCATAAAAACCTTTACGAACAGATGAAAGCTTCTCTTCATCAAGTTCCCAATAATCATTATCCCCACTATAAACAATAGATGGTATTTTAGAAAAACTTACAGTCTCTCTATCTTGTAATGCTCTATAAACAGAATTTGGGTCGTTAGGATCATATTCCATAGGTTTATCTGAATTGACTGTTCTATTTAACAGATCAAGAACCGTTCTCATCGCTCTTAAATATCTGCCAACCGCATCCTGTTGCATTTCAAGTCCAGTAACCGTCTGGCCTCCCCCCGTAAGCATATCTGATGTTGTATTCCCAAAGCCTGAAGTTTGCGCGTTCGCAGCTTCAACATCCGCATCATATCGAGCCTGATTGTAGTCCATCATCTGTTCCATAAGGTCGCCAAAAGCAACAGAGACCATTTTTAAACGATTACTAATCTTGTTGGCCACAATTGTGCCTGTATCTAATCCTCCACCAGCAGGAAGATCCAATAACTCTTCCAGAACACTATCTCGCGATTCTTGTTCCGCCTCCATAATCATCTGATAGAAAACAAGAATCGCGCAAAGCAATCTAACTTTGTCATACCACGCTGTCAATCTATCAACATCAAGAACCATCATTCCATCATCATTATAATAATAGAATTGATCCGAATCATAATTATCAAAGGCGTCATCCAAATCTTCCTCAGCTGCCTGCAAAACATCTGCTGTTGAACTATTTTCATCCAACCCTTCACAATGAGAATAATCATAAACATAAGACATATCCGCATTTTCATAATATTGGTTATGAAGCCATTGATTCGCTTGTTCCGCAGAAGACAAAGTAGAATCGTTATCAGGCGTAAAAGTTTTTACCTTAACCCCATCATCATAAACATATGACCATGTTTCAACATTAGTCTCTGAAACTTCATGCATATTTCCCCTTCCACCAGTATGATGAGTAGTAGTTGTTGTTTCCGTATAATTTACAATGATACATCCGTCATGCTTTTTTGCTTCTGCATCAATGTAAGCCTGAGCATCTGCCTGGCTATCAAATGTATGTTTTGTTCCATCCGGATCTGTAACAACAGTTTCACCTGTATTACCATTTATCTCAACATTATAAGTTGCTTCAAGATTATAATTGTCATCATTAGCTTCTGTTGTACTATTGCTGCTAGTAGGCGCGTTATAAGTCTGAATGCCCGCATCAGAAGGTAGCTCAGGGGTAGTCATAGGTTTAGACTTAGGAGGAACTTCGGATTCAATTGCATACCCAGGTTCATCAACAGGTTGATTGGCAATGTAATTAGAATTTTCTTCCGCAAGATTTACAGAAGAATTATTCTCAATCATTTGAGCGTTTGTGCTGTTTATACTCGCACGAATGCTAGAGATATCTACATGAATAGCAGCTTTAAGTTCTAAAACTTTTACTTCTTCAGCCAACAAATAAGGAGGGGGCGCGCCTGCGCCTGCAAATTCATCACGCTCAAAGTCTTCAGAAAGCCTTCGAGGTTCTAATATTTGATAAAGATGGCTCATCAATTCTTATATCGAAAGAATAAGGATAAAACTTGTATCTTTTTTGTTCTTTTGGAAGGAAATTTTCAGGATTTTTTCAGCTATTTTTTGAGGTTTTCAATTTTATCTTTTAAAGCTTTTTTTGCGTCTTCTAATTCTTTATTTATATCAGTAATTTTGGCATCAAGTATTTTCATTGCCTCTTCTGATTTTTTCTTTATGATGGTATAACGGATAATTTGAAATGTATTATAAGCTATAAAAACAACCGCAATTGTAACAAATACCGTAATCCAATTTATAGAAGATAAAAAAATCATATTTGTCCCCTCATTTTACATAATCATGTCATATTGTCAACCGGATGAGTAATGACTGTCTCCTTTTCATCTTTTTTAATAAGAGTATGCGAATCTTCCTTGGCAAAACCAAGCAACTTGGCAATTTTATCTAATATACTTTCAGTTCCACGAGACCTCTTCCCCTTTGTAAATTCAAAGATGTCAACAGGATCTCCTTCAGGCGTCATCCTATTAAAAGCATTTCCCTGAAGAACAGTATTTACATCAGAAGTCAATTTGTCCACTTTTTCCGGAAGCTTAGTATCATATCTCTTTCCATTGCTGGTGCTTCCACTTTTAGGACTCAATGAAGCTGCAGGTGTATATACCATTTTTAAATTCACCCCCCAGGTTTAGTATTTAGTAATTTGTAGTTTGTAATTTGCAAAGACAAAAAAACAAAATACAAATTACAATCGTCAATCGTCACTTACCGAAATATCCTCCTCCCCTGGATCAATAGGCTCGCTCGGCACATCAGTTGTACTTGTCGCACCACTACCTCCTACTATTTGAACGGTTTTTGTCTTATACATATTCAACGTATCTACAACCCAATCAATGCCATTTGCTTTGTAACCATTCAAAATTAAAGCGAGGACATCTTCTCCTTCGTGAGTCTTCGCGTTAGCATCAAAATCTACAGCATCAATTCTACCCGCCACCCCTTCTTTTTTGGCCCATTTTCTAAATTCTCTTAAATCTTTCTGTGATCCCAGCAACCCGTCAAAATCACTATTTAATTTTAAATAATCTGCCATATAATCTTTATCAAGATAATATCTTTCAAGAATTGAAGAAAAACGGCATGCCGTCCAACCATCAGAAAGCAAAAGTTTATTCATTTTATCATACCCAATTAATTTGCCTCCATCTTTCAGGAAATGATTAAGCAAACCCATTGTAAATATCTCCCACCCCTTGGCATCAAGATCTGAAAACCCTTCTACTTTTTTATCTTTGGAAGATACTTGCGCATAATAAAAAGCCCGAGCAATATATTGATTATAGTCTTCTGAACCTTCTGTAAGCATTGTATCTCGCCAATTCATCTCCCTTACACCTGAAGCTAAAGTCTTAGGAGCAACAATTAAAAGCATCTTACTTTCCGCTAAAGCCTTAAAAGAATATTCCCCTGTCATGCTCATAGAATCTAAAACATGATTTAAAATCTCTAAGAGCTCATCTTTATTTTCTATGACACCTTTTCCCATGGTAATTTCATGCCAAAATATTTTAGAGACATCCACCCCCAGCAATTTATTAAATTCTTCTTTACTCATCCCATCAGCCGAAAAAGATTTATCCAAATGTCCATAAACAATATGTTCATGAAATATTCTATCTTCTCTAACCTCTACACATCGCTGAAAAATAAGACTATCAACTGTTTGAGGAAGTGTCATTTTACCTTCAGAAGGAACCATATCTTGAGCGTCAGGCATCGGGAGACCATCTTCAACAGTTTGAGAGCCCGAAGTTTGTGTCGGTTCTATTTCGCCTGGCTGCTCCGAAGCTTGCGCGGCGGACGAAGAGATAGAGACTCTCTCTGTAGCATCTAATTGAGTTCTTTTAAAGCCCCCAAAAGGATTTAGCTGCGTAAAAACACCCCTAATACTAGCTCTATCAACAGGAGTTAAGCTCAAGAGAAAAACCTCCTCAGATTATATATAATATAAGTTCTCACACTTTATATGTCGAAGTAACTTATAAAAATCTTGCATTGAAAACTTAAAAAACTTAACCTTAATTATTAACCCCAATTATGATAATCGGGGTTAAGATGGATCCCCGCTTTCGCGGGGATGACAAATAGCAAAAACTGTCATTAACGCAAAAGCCCATATTGCACAAAAATCTTTCATTTGATACAATTTGAAGCAGATGGATCTTTTTTCTAAACCGACTGATTTTAGTAACCTTCCCTATAATGAAGCTGAAAAGATTTGCCAAAGCTGCACTAAATGTCCTTTATCTCAGGGTCGCACAAAAGTAGTTTTTGGCAATGGTCCGGTACCCTGTGATTTAATGCTTATCGGTGAAGCCCCCGGCGCTGACGAAGATATTCAAGGGCTTCCGTTTGTAGGAAGGGCTGGGAGGTTATTAACGCAAATTCTAGAATCTGTAGGCATTAAACGACCCGATGATATCTATATAGCAAATACAGTTAAATGCAGGCCGCCAGACAACCGAGCCCCCTTCGCCTCCGAACAAGAGGCATGCGCTCCCTATCTTCAGGCTCAGATATTCCAGTATATAAAGCCCAAAATCATTTTACTTGCCGGGACTCCGGCTGTAAAAGCTATTTTAAAGATAGATGAACCTATAACGCAAATAAGAGGAAAATGGAGAAAACTTCCCGGAACAGACATTGATGTCATGCCTCTTTTTCATCCGGCATATTTACTTCGCAACCCTAGGAAAGAAAAGGGATCGCCAAAATGGTTAACATGGCAGGATATGCAGGAAGTAAAAAATGCTTTGGGTTTTATTCAAAAAGTCCGTGAGTTAGACAAACCTTAATGCCACAAGAAGTACGTCTTCAAAAATATATTGCCGAATGCGGAATAGCCTCGCGAAGAGGAGCGGAAAAACTTATTACCTCCGGCAAAGTAAAAGTAAACGGAGAAATCATAAAAAAACTGGGATCAAAAATAGACCCATCTAAAGACAAAATTATAATTGATAACAAAAATATTCAAAAACAGGAAGAGAAAATCTACATAAAACTTTATAAACCAAAAGGATACATAAGTTCATGCAAAAGACATACCGGAGAAAGAACAGTACTTGATCTTATAAAAAATATCCCTGCCCGGCTATATCCCGTAGGTCGCCTTGATAAAGAATCTGAAGGATTAATAATCCTCACAAATGACGGAAAACTTGCACACAAACTAATGCATCCAAGATATGAACATGAAAAAGAATATGAGGTTACAGTTGAAAAAGAATTGTCTGATCAGGAAATCAAAAAACTTGAGGACGGAATTATAATAGATGGGAGAAAAACACTCCCAACAAAGTTAAAAACAATCACCAATAAAAAATTTAATATTATCCTAAGAGAAGGGAAAAAAAGACAGATCAGAAAAATGGTATCGGCAGTCAAAAACAATGTAATCACTTTAAAAAGAGTTAGAATCGAAAATATAACACTTGGAACTTTGTCTCCCGGAGAATATGAATATTTTTCCTCAAAAAACTTTTTGACCCCCAAAAGAAATATAATTAAACAAAATTTGACAGACATCGTATAATTTAATTTATGCAAGATCTACTTGAAGACAGAGAATTTCAAAGATTGGAAAAACTTTTTCCTTTTCTTTCTAGAGCCAGGGAACATATAGTTCAACTTGAAAAAGAAAAATATGTTATTGTAGATATAGAAACCACAGGACTTGATCCGTCAATAAACGAAATAATAGAAATAGGCGCGCTTAAAATAGAAAATGGAGAGATAAAAGATATTTTTAACCACCTGATTAATCCAAAATCTCAAATCAGCCCGCAAATTGAACAACTGACAGGAATAAACCAAGAAATGGTAGCAGAGCATCCAAAAATAGAGGAAATAGCCCCTAAGTTTTTAAGTTTTATAGAAGATGATATGCTTGTCGCGCATAACACGGATTTTGATATCCCTTTTTTAAAACATCACAGCAAAAAAAAATTCTCCAACATCCTCATTTGCACTCTTAAATTATCAAGAAAATATCTTATTAACCTTTCTAACCACAAATTACACACCGTCGCATCCTATTTCGGGATTAAAGGTTTAAACCAGCATCGGGCGTTGGGAGACGTTGAAACAACCTATCAATTATGGATGAAAATGATCCCTTTTTTAAGAGATAAAGGGATATATACTAAAGAAGATTTGCAAAAAGCTCTTACATAAAATACAATAACAACAAAAGAGAGAAAGGCCCTTAAAGTAATTCAAGGGATCAAAAAACAAAGAAAGAAGGGAAAAATGGATTTCATACAAGACATTTGGAATAAAGCTAAACGATCAACAAAAAAAATAGCCCTCCCCGAATCAGAAGATATTAGAATATTAAAAGCTTCAGAGCTTATAACGAAAAGCCGATTGGCAAAAATAATTTTAATTGGTGACGAAAACAAAATTAAAGAAAATGCTGCGGCAAACAACATAGACTTAACAGGCATTGAGTTCATAGTTCCTGCAAACTATCCAAGGATCAAAGAATTTGCAAGAAAATTTCAGATTAAACTTGAAAAAAAAGGAATGACAGAAGAAAAGGCTTATGAAATATTAACCACAGATTATCCTTTTTTTGCCGGCATGCTTGTAGATTGCGGGGAAGCAGATGGCATGGTATCCGGCGCTAACCATCCAACATCACATACAATAAAAGCAGCAATTCAATGCGTCGGAACAAAAGAAAACAGCTCCATAATATCAAGTTTTTTTGTTATGCTTTTGCAAAATAAAGAATTTGGAGAAGAAGGACTTTTGTTTTACGCTGATTGCGGTGTTATGCCAAACCCTACCTCGCAAGAATTAGCTCAAATCGCGATACAAACAGCTGAGTCTTTCTCAAAATTAATAGGAACAACGCCTCAAGTAGCCATGCTATCTTTCTCAACTATGGGATCTGCCAACCATCCTGATGTTGACAAGGTAACAAATGCCACACAAATAGCCAAAAAAATGAATGAAGATCTACTTATTGACGGACCACTACAAGCAGACGCAGCCTTGATTAAATCGATAGCAAATAAAAAATCTCCGGAAAGCCCCGTCGCTGGGACAGCAAATGTTTTGATATTCCCTGATCTTGATGCAGGGAACATAAGCTACAAATTAACCCAAAGGTTAGCCGGAGCTGTAGCTTTAGGCCCTATATTTCAAGGGACAAAAAAACCTGTGAACGACTTATCACGAGGTTGCTCAGTAGAAGACATTATCAATATAACAGTAATAACAGCAATCCAGGCCCTATAAAAAATGGAAAAGCTATTAACATTAGCAAAGCAAAAAGAGTCAGAAATAGAAATATTTAAAACAGTATCTTACTTGACATCCATAGATATTTTAAACGGTCACATTGAATCAATGGACAACTCCTATGAAGGCGGCATTTCCTTTCGTGTAATAAAAAACAATAAGATGGGCTTTGCCTATACAACTAATTTTGATGAAGATGATCTTGAAACAATCTTGGAAGAAGCCATATCAAACGCGGAAAACAGCCATGAAGATAAAAATCAAACAATTTCTCTGTTACCAAAAGAATTTAAAAATATTAAAACCTATAATAGAGAGATAGAAGAACTTGCAACTCAGGATAAAATAACTTTAGCACTAAAAACAGAAGAATTTGCATACAAACAAGACAAAAGGATTAAAAAAACAGAAAAAACATCTTATATCGAGACCCAAACAAAAACAACAATTATAAATTCAAATGGCATCAATTCATCTTACAATGCCAACTATTATGGCCTTATGTGCGACATAATAGCAGAAGAAAACGGAATGCAAGAAAGTGGATCTTATTTTAAAATCATAAAAGATATAGATAAAAATTTAAGTGAAGAAGTAGGAACAAATGCGGCCAAAAAAGCATGTGAACTTTTAAATGCAAAAACAATATCCCCGCAAAAAATCCCTCTTGTTTTTGACCCTAAAGTTGGAGCGCAATTACTTGAAGCAATCTCTCATTTGTTTTCCGCAGATGAAGCGCAAAAAGGGAAATCCCTTTTAGCGAAAAAAATGAACCAAAATATTGGTTCTTCTATTTTACATATTATTGATGATGGGAAAATGAAAAACGGATTAAGCAGCAGCCCTTTTGATGATGAAGGGACTCCCACACAAGAAACAATTCTGGTTGAAAGCGGGAAACTTATACAATTTTTGCACAATAATTACACAGCAAAAAAAGAAGGGAAACAATCAACAGGCAACGGGAAAAGGGCATCCTATAAATTTCTCCCCGATGTGGCGCCGACTAATATTTTTATAAAAGAGGGAGAAATAGGCCCTCAAGAAATTATATCTAAAATCAAAAATGGATTATTTGTAACACGTGTTATGGGAATGCATACCATCAACCCTATTTCCGGAGACTTTTCAATCGGAGCCGCAGGCATAATGATAGAAAACGGAGAAAAAACATTTCCTGTTCGGGGAATAACAATCGCCGGAAACCTACTTGAGCTATTAAATTCAATCGAAACGATAGGTGACGATTTAGAATTTTTCCCCTCCTCTTCAAACCTAGGAAGCCCCACCCTTTTAATTAACAATATAGCAATAAGCGGTTAATGCATTCCAGATTTTTAGTCATGTAAATTAACCCCGATTATAAACTCCAATTAGGATAATCGGGGTTAATACCTCGAGTAAATATTTGTTGGTTATTGATCCTGACGGCCTTGTTGCGTAATGATAGTTTTTGCAATTTGTCATCCCCGCGAAAGCGGGGATCCATCTTGTTTTTTGAGAAATAGATTCCCGTTTTCACGGGAATGACCATTACGCAACAGTTCCCTGACGTAAATAATCGAAGTTAATACACTTTCCTTAAGGCCGCAAGGCTTCCTCCCAGCAAAAGAGAAATATCCATCTTATCCATATTTAATCTTACATATCTCTGGTTTGTAAAAGAGGTGGCTTTTAAATTAATTTCATCCAAAGCTTTAATATAATCGTCACTAAACAAATTTCTAAATCTCCTGCTTTTTAACATGTAAGCTGCCAAGCCTTCCGGAAAATTTAGATATGGTTCTTTGGGTTTACAATCAATAACAACAAAATTCGTATTCACGGGAACTTTCTCAATTAATTCATCTACCCATCGTTTTACACTACAGGAATCTGTCCCCCACCCCAAAAGATATCCTATAGTAAATCTAAGAAAAATAACATCAAAAGGCCTTACAAATCTATTTAAAATATCAAAAAAGCCTTGTTCTAACACATTAGCTCTTTCATGCGTTATCTTGCAACCCTTAAACAATTTATCCGCTAAAAGTAGCTCTTTTCCTGGCTCATCTATTACTCCCATTCTATTGACTGCCCGGCATAAATCCTCAAAAAAATTATGGATGGCAGTTCCATCTATCCTCCTATCAAAAGTCCACATCTGATCAACAAAATACCCCGGAAAGAGATCAAAACCGGAAAGAACATTAAAAAGCCTTGTTCTTCTATTTAAAACTCCCAAACTATCCAAAAACTTCAACTGATGAAAATAAAACTTAATATAATCAAGTTCGTTTTCTCCGTATATATTTTTTTTCATCTGAACACACAAAGACTTAGGACTTTCAGAAAATCTTTTTAACAAAAAACCATCACAAATCCCCTGATTTACCGGTTTAAAACGGAACTCTATTTGTGTCATATATAAACCCCTGATAAATAAGATCTTTCGTTTATCTGTAAACAAAAATTTCACTCGAATTTTTTGTTGTCCCATGGTATAGTAATTTAAAAAATAAAAAGGAGCAAATATCATGGTAGCAGAAAGATCCGAATATAAGGGAAAACCTCTTCTTGTTTTAAAAAGAAGCGAAGATGAAAAGTTTCCATTTTCATTTGGAATTACAAAGGCAAAAATGATTCTCGATCACGTAGAAGAGATAAGAAAATTTGTAGAGGAGAACGATAGGCCTAAGCAATAATTTATTATATATCAAGCAAATAAGCGTTATCTCTCAGCCATTTTCTTGCCTGTTTAAAGTTGGGAAATAATTCAGAAACTTTATGCCAGAATCTTTTTGAATGATTTTTTTCGACAAGGTGCATTAGCTCATGGACAACAACATAATTAATAATATCTTGTGGCGCCATAATCAAACGCCAATTAAAGTTAAGATTCCCTTTTGCACTGCAAGATCCTAAACGACATCGACCACTTGAAAGCCTGACCTTTTTATATCTTAAGTTTCTTAAAAAAGCATATTGCTCAACACTTTTTTTTATTTCGGAAAGGGCATTCTCTTTGTACCATTTAACAAACAAATCCCTTGCATAATCAACATAACTTGAAGACAAAAAAAAGTCCTCTTTAAATTCAAAAGGAGATGAAAGATCAGTTACTATATTTAATTTATAAATTTTCCCAAGATAAAGAAATCCTTCCCCCTGAACAAACTCTCTTTGAATTTTTGAATTATTCCTCTGCCTTACTAAATACTGCTTTCTTTTAATCCATTCTATTTTTTTATTTACAAAATCCCAAACAATTTCATCGGGTACGTTGCAAGGCGCCTTTACTACAATTTCAGCTTTTTTATTTATTTCAATAGCAATAGTTTTGCGTTTTGATTTTATAATTTTTGAAACTTTAATTACGTCCATTTTCAATGTTTACGAAATTATTCCTTTTATTTGTCACTATCAAATTACTGTAATAAACTTCTCAACTTTTTATAAGCATTAAAAACATTCAAACGATGTTCTAAATCCCCTGCTACCAAGCCAAATCTTTCATTTTGCTTGCTTTCAAATGTATCAAAAGGAAATTTATCAACCTCTTTTAACAATGAAGATTTCTCTTCGGGAGAGACTTTGGATATTATATTGTTTAATAAAACTATGGACGCGTCAAACGATGCCCACGCCTTACTTTGCGCTGCCATCTCTTTATCGCTAATCTCAAAGAACTCCATATAATCCACTTTGCCGGAATCTTGATCTTTTTCAAGTTTTTTCATTCGCAATCTTGACTCAACAACAATATCCAAAGCGTTATAAATTTTTTCAGCAACTTCCTTAACATAGGGGTCTTTTGAATGTAAATAACCTGAGATTTTGTCCTTTGCTTCTTTTATCTTTCCACTTCTCTCTTCTGTCATCTGGTCAATTTCTTTTAAGGTATAATTCCCCTGTCCAAATCCGGATAAAGCATAGTCAGAAAGATTAAGAACTTTAATAACATCTTCTGTAAACTTATACTCCAAAGATCCACCACCAGAACACCCAACCAACAAAGAAATAAAAAAAACAAAAAGAGACAAAAATACAATTTTCTTCATACAAACAACCCCCTATTTGCCAATTTGTTATCATTCCAAAAACTTAGGATTAACCATATTTAATTTTTAAGTAAATTAAATATCCAATCAACAATAATGTTACAGAATTTGCCAAAATTATAGGCAAAGAAAAAAGCAATATACCGTAAACCAACCAAAGAATTAAACCAACGGAAAGAACAATACACATCATAAAAGAGATATCTTTTGTATGCTTTGTTTTATAAGCCTTTATAACCTGAGGTAAAAAGGCGCTCGTTGTTAATACCGCAGCTACTATTCCTATCCAAAAAATATAATTCATAGACAAATTATTTTTTTACAAATCAGCATTTAATTTATAAATTAACATATTGTGTCAATATGTCAAGAAAAAGTTTATTAACCCCGATTATTCACCCCAGAATCAATAACCAACAAATTGTCAAACATTACTTACGGTATGAATAATCGGGGTTAATGACAGTAGGCTAAATCAAAAAGCTCTAAAAATTGGTTTAAAAAAATTTCCGGATCTATCTCTTTACCTGTCAACAATGTAACCGAAGTTGCAAGAAACCCCTCTGGAAAACTTAAAATATTTAAGTTAATGCCAACTCCTATGATAAGCCCCTCTTTTGTTTTTTCCGTCAAAATACCGCAAATTTTCATATTTGCCACAAAAACATCGTTAGGCAATTTAATCTCAGCTGTAATATTATATTTGGAAAGAAGATCAACAACAACATCCGCTACAAGTTTAGTAATAAATAAAATATCTTTAACAGGTTTTGTAGGTTTTAAAATAAGTGAAAAATAAAGCCCCCCACTAGGAGAATACCACTTATTTCCAGGTTTACCCCTCCCCATAGTCTGTTTTTCAGCCCAAACCACAGTCCCCTCATCCACTTTAAAGGCTTTGCGTTTGGCTTCATCTTGTGTTGAATCTAAAATTTTTAATTTTATAATATTGTAATTCACATCAAAAATTTTTAAAGGTAGATAACAACAAATTTTAGCGTTAAGGCCGATTAATATCTATAATCGGTTTAGATTTTGCGAAATGTCACCCTGAGCCCTTCGATAAACTCAGGGCAAGCTTTGTCGAAGGGTGCGAAAGCCTTAAAATTACAGTTTATCAAAACCGTCTAAAACTTATAAATTAACCCCATAGCAGCTAGATCTGTAGTCTCTCCGACTGTAGGATCTTGCTCAACGCGATAAAAAGTATCTAGGGTAGTTAGCGGCGCTATTTCGTATGCAAAACCGACCTGACCTGTGGCCCTGGACTTAGCTTTGTCTGATCCATACCCATAATCAGGAGAGAGTCTTAAATCGCCTTTACCTTGAAATTCAAGCTTATCCCCCAATTTTTGAGAAACCAAACCACCAAAGTTAACAGTAGAAGATTCTAATGGTCTGTTAAAGAAATCAAATCCGGCAGCATCAAAAACTTCAGCAGCAAAAGAGCTGGGTATAAATAAAGCCCCCACTTTTGATCCTTTGAACACCACATTGGTTCCACTATTTAAAACATTAGCAACTGACAATTCTCCCCCCACCATCCATCCTTTAGAATCTGTAGAAGTAAGCCCCAATTTTGTTTTTATACCAATATTATCTGAAATAGAAGTAGCAAGATCAATTATCCCTCTTGTCTCTACGCCTTCAGTTCCATGCTTTTGGAGATAATCTCCGCTGGCTTTGACCTTAAGTACTTCTAATAATGGAACACCTGTCAAATTATAAGCAATAGATCCTGTAAAATCGCTGGTTAAAGAAGCTCCGGCATTGGTTTTTAACGCCTGTTTATACCCACCTAAAACATCAAATCCCAACAAATTTGTCCCCACATACACCCCGGAATCCGGCCTCAAATATGTATATCCGGTTTCAGAAGGGATAAAACCGGTAGAATCAACGTGCCGAATATTCCCAGGCCCCATTGCAAATGTCAAATCAAGATTATTTTCAAGACCAAAATCAGAAAGGATTGTATCTACAGGATCAATTTTGACCGTCCCAACAACATCAATAATCTCTTTTGCCAAATCTCTGGTAGTTCCGTCAAACCCGGAATCCATGGTATCAAACCCAACCTTTAAATTGGTTGAATCGTTGAGATCATAATCAATATTGGTTTTTAAACGATAAACCATAATTGGCCCGCGGCCGTTGACTCCTCCGGTTGCCAAAAGATTTGACACTTTGGAAAACATTTCATACTCACCTGTAATTGGAATACTCCCACCTTTACGAACCTTTGCTATTTCATTTTTGAGGCTGTTTAATTCAGATTGAATGCTTGTAACATCCATCTCCGGAAGTTTCTCCGCAAGCTTGGCGATAAGAATTGCCGTTTCATATCTTGTAATATTGTTTTTCCCGCGAAAAGTACCGTCAGGGTAACCACTCGTTACACCTAAACGGACTAAATCATAAACAGAACTTGCCGCCCAATGATCGGCAGGAAGATCTTTAAACTTTACCTCCGCATAACAAGAACCAGAGATTAACAAAATTAAAATTAAAAGAGTAAGACCCCTTATCATTAAATTTTTTGCCATATTATCCTCCTAAATATTCAAATCCAGATTATTAGATCAGGTATAAAGGCTAACACACACTAAAACGTTTTGTCAAGACGCCGTGAATAAGGTATAATCTAATTCAAAACAATGAAACTCGCATTAGGATTTTTTTCGGCTTTTTTTGTAGGTTCAGGGCAAATATTAAAGGGGGAGACAGAAAAAGGGCTCAAATTCATGTTGACCTTTTATTTTGGTATCCCTACCCTTCTATATGTAACTCTGGCTTTTTCCGGTGAAGTTTTTCTTATCGCATTTGGTATTGCAATTATATTTATCATTCTATTTTGGGCATATAATGTATGGGACGCTACAAAAATAAACAACAAAACTCCTTTAGCAAACTTAAATCACAAACAAAAATATCAGGAAGAGACAGATTAACCATGAAACAAGCAGTTATAATTATAGCAAAACAAGGATTTAGAGACGAAGAATACAAAAACCCTAAAGAAGTATTAACAAACAATGGCATTAAAGTAATTACCGCTTCAACAGAAACAGGTCAAGCTATAGGAAAACTCGGAATGGAGACGAACGTAGATATAAATTTACAAAGTTTAAATGTCGCGGAATACGACGCTGTAATATTTGTCGGCGGCCCTGGATCATACAATCTTTTTGACAATCAGGAAGCGCACAAAATCGTAAAAGAGGCTCTGGAAAAGAATAAGGTCTTAGGAGCAATTTGCGCGGCCGTAGGAATTTTGGCAACGGCAGGAATTTTGAAAAATAAAAAGGTGACATCTTTTTCAGGTGTTGCCGATCTTATAAAGAGCAAAGGAGCAATTTATACAGGGAGAGGAGTAGAAAAAGACGGAAACATTATAACAGCCGATGGGCCACAAAGCGCCACATTATTCGGAGAAAAAATACTTAGAAAAATAAGCACTTTTTGATTTCTTATTTCCTTTTCCATCTCTTAAATATCTTCAAAGCTATACGACTGCACAGGTTCAGACCAACGATCAGTTATTCTTCTAAGCTCCTTAACCACATTAGACATCTTAGTATCCATATCTCCGCTACCTATTAAACTTTTTCCACCCTTGTTAGGATCCACCCTAAGATCTCGAAGTCTTGAAATTTCTGGAGGAATTCCTACACAGTTTCTAAACATCAAAGGAGCACAAATTGTCCCTTCAGGAAGTTGAGAGGTAAACATTGCAAGTCTAGTTCCAAATTCAGCCAGCAAATTAGAAGAAAGAACAGGAACAACAATTCTCTTGGAAAAACGGGTTGAAGTAAGATATATTGAAAAAAGAGAGTCAACAGAAAGCAATATAGAAGTTTCTTGGGAAGGATCTGATGATGATATATCAATTCTTTCAACCTGCCCTGTTACTCTATCAGGCAAATAAAATCTTAATAATTCCATATCTGTGCTAAAAGTAGAACACCTTAAAAAAGCCTTTAAATGATTTAAAGCAGAGCTATCAAAACTCTCCATATCTCTAGTTTGAATCAAAAACCATATCTGCGGAGTTTCAATCTTAGGCAAACTGCCAGCTACAGCAGATACAGGCTGGGCGCTCGCTGTTCCACTTACTGTACCCTGATTTACTGCTGATGCCTCTCTTGGCAACTGACCTTTCAATATAGATTCAATAGATCCATTATTAACTGCTTGAATAAGGCGAGTTCTTATAAGAGGAAAACCGAAATTTTGCAGTCTGCTTATTAATCCATCAGATGGATTTGCCTGTTCCCTCTTCACATCTGCCAATAATGTTCGTAAATCTTCACGAGAAACACTTTTTGATAAATTAAACGAAACAACTTTTCTTTTAAACATTTTTTAATCTCACTCCTATAGTTTTATTTCGAACAAATTTTTAATATATTTCACACTTTTTTTATCCAAATTTATGCTAATATTTTAAGCAGAATATATGCAAAACAACGAAATTGCCAAAATATTTTGGGAAATCGCTGAACTTCTTGAGTTAAAAGAGGAGAATCGTTTTAAGATCCACGCGTATCAAAACGCCGCGCGAAATATTGAGAACCTCCCCCACCATCTTGATGAAATCTACAAAAAACAAGGATTAAAAGGTCTAAAAGAACTGGAAGGTGTAGGAGAATCGATTGCGCATAAAATTGAAGAGTATATAAAACATAAGAAAGTTAAAAAACATCAGGACTTATTGAAAGAATTTCCCAAAGGATTTCTTGCTCTCATTAACATCCCCGGTATGGGACCAAAAACAGCAATGAAACTTCACAAAGAGCTCAAGATTAATTCCATGGACGATCTTGAACGTGCGATCAAAAAAGGTTTTCTGAAAGATTTGCCGGGATTTAAAGAGAAAAAACAAGAGAATATTAAAAAAGGGATAGAACTTAAAAAGAGGAGCCATGGCCGTTTTTTGATTTCAGACGCGGATGAACTCGCACAAACGCTTACCTTACAGCTTGCAAACTTAAAAGAGATAAAAAAGCTTACAGTTGCAGGCTCTCTCAGGCGAAGGGAAGAGACAATCGGAGATATAGATATTCTCGTAATTTCGGAGAGACCCAAAGCAGTGATGGATTATTTTACAAAACTTGCGCAAGTAAAAAGAATTCTGGCAAAAGGAGAGACAAAATCATCCGTAATTTTAAACAATGACATGCAGGCTGATCTGCGGGTTTTAAAGCCCGATGAATTCGGATCCGCCCTCCACTATTTTACGGGGAATAAACAGCACAATATAAAAATACGGGAGCTTGCAATAAAAAAAGGACTCAAGGTTTCAGAGTATGGCCTCTTTAAAAAAGACAAAAAGATTGCGGGAAGAACCGAGGAAGAACTCTTTGAGGCGTTGGGACTTAACTATATTCCTCCTGAACTGCGGGCGGGAGAAGATGAGCTTGAAATAGCAAAAGACAAAAAGATCCCGAGGCTGATCGAGTTATTCGATATAAAAGGCGATCTGCAGATGCATTCCAAACATTCCGACGGAAAAAACCCCATAGAAGAGATGGCAGAATACGCCAAAAAACTCGGTTATTTATATATTGCAATTACCGACCATTCAAAATCACAAAGAATAGCCCACGGACAAACAGAAAGAGAAATTTTAAAAGCTTTTAAAGAAATTGACAAGATAAATGCAAGGATTAAAGGATTAAAAGTATTAAAGGGGGTTGAAGTAGACATCCTTCCTGATGGATATCTTGATTTTAAAGACGAGATACTTAAAGAGTGTGATGTCGTTTTGGCCGCTGTCCATTCCGTCTTTAAAATGCCGCAGGATAAAATGACAAAGAGGATTATAAAAGCCATGCAGAACAGATATGTAAACATTCTGGCCCACCCCACGGGACGCCTTATCAACGAAAGAGAACCTTACAATGTTAATGTAGAAGAGATGTTAAAAGCGGCCGCTGATACGGGAACTTTTATGGAGATAAATGCCCATCCCAAAAGGCTTGATTTAAAAGATACGCATATCAAAATGGCAAAGGAGATGGGGATTTTATTCGCAATAAATACAGATTCCCATGCAACTTTTTCTCTTGAAAATATGAAGTTTGGAGTTTCGATGGCGAGGCGGGGATGGATAGAAAAAAAAGATGTTATAAACACACTTACCATAAATAAACTGATGAAGAAACTTTATCAAAAAAGATAAATTATCCTCCCAAAAAGATCATAGCGTGACGAAAAAAGATATTTAAAAAACCAATTTAATACTGTAAACTATTTAATATAGGGGTGATTTAAATGGATAAGTATGTTTGTAAAGTTTGCGGATATGTTTATGACCCTGAAAAAGGAGATCCTGATGGTGGGATATCCCCAAGAACCGCTTTTGAGCAGATTCCGGATACGTGGGTATGTCCAGTTTGCGGAGCGGATAAATCTCAATTTGAAAAGGTGATATAGAGATGAAAGAACAAGAAATAAAAAAAGATATACATTATGTAGGAGCTCCCGATTCCGAAAGAGGGCTTTTTGATGAATTAATCCCCCTCCCCGACGGGACAAGCTATAACGCTTATCTTATAAAAGGGAGTGAAAAAACAGCCCTTTTAGATACTGTCGATCCTTCAAAAGAAAAAATCTTAATAGAAAATTTAAAAAAACTAAAAATAGACCACATCGATTATATCGTCTCTCATCACTGTGAACAGGACCATTCAGGATCTATTCCGACAATCCTAGAAATTTATAAAGAGGCAAAAGTTGTAACAAATCCAAAATGCAAGGTTATGTTAATTGACCATCTATCTATTCCTGAAGAAAAATTTATTGCGATAAATGACAGAGAGACAATTTCTATCGGAGGAAAAACATTAGAGTTTATTTATATTCCTTGGGTACACTGGCCGGAAACCATGTCTACATATATAAAAGAAGATAAAATTCTGTTTTCTTGTGATTTTTTTGGTTCACACATAGGGATAGGAGATATATTCATAAACGACGAAAAACATGTATATAATTCAGCAAAAAGATATTATGCAGAAATTATGATGCCTTTTAGAACCAATATAAAAAACAACCTGGAAAAGATTAAGGATCTGGAAATAGAGATGATATGCCCAAGCCATGGGCCTGTATATACAAAGCCTTCATTTATAATCGATGCCTATAAAGACTGGATTTCCGACACAACAAAAAATGAAGTAGTTATCCCTTATGTTTCAATGCATGGGAGTACATCGATAATGGCAGATTATCTGACCGAAAATCTTGAAAAAAGAGGGATAAGAGCAAAACCCTTTGATCTTGCAAAGATGGATTTGGGAGAGCTTGCGATGGCGCTTGTTGATGCCACAACCATTATCATAGGTTCACCTACGGTTTTAGCAGGCCCCCATCCCCTGGCAATTTACGCGACATATTTAGTCAACGCATTAAGACCCAAAACCAAATTTATATCTATTATCGGCTCTTACGGGTGGGGGGGAAGAATGGTCGACCAGTTAAAAGGGATGGTTAATAATTTAAAAGTTGAAATAATAGATCCGGTCATTATAAAAGGGATTCCTAAAAAAGAAGATTTTGGAATGCTGGATGATTTGATCTCAAAGATAGAGACCAAGCATAAAGAAATACAAGTTATTTAACCACGATTATCCTAATCGGGGTTAAGATGGATCCCCGCTTTCGCGGGGATGACAAATTGCAAAAACTGTCATTACACAACAAGCCCGAGATAGAAGTTATTTAAGGGGACTGTTGCAAAATTCACCTTTAAATCTTAGAAAACCGCCCCAACTATGATAATCAGGGTTCAGTCGCAGGGTTCTTCGACAAAAACATGACAGCATCAAAAGCTAGGCTTTTTAATTATCAAAAACTTATATTGCATATACTCAACTCCCTCATCAATTTCGAAATCCAAAAACCTATAAAAAGAGTCTCTTTTCAACTTTTGTATTACAGTCTCAATCATTTCATTGCTATAATCCAGAACGCCTACACGAACCTCCCAAAAACCAGGCAAAAAATCAATTACCGAATCCCCGGGCCTAGGAACACGATTTTTAGCTTTAATCTCCATATCTATCCTTCTATAAAGTTCTTCTTCTCGCCATTCTATTAGTTCTCTTATTGCTTGAGTAGAAGGTCTCATTATTAAAAACCTTCCCTCTCTCCCACCATCTTCAATTCTAAGGAATGTCCATCCGTCAAATTCAAGTGACTGTCGCGCTAAATTTATTATACTATCAGTAGTAGTTCCTGCTGATATATATAATTCACCACCTCTCCCACGGTCTCTCTCCAATGTATTTCTAGCTTCTGCTAAGACTGTAGCAAGGTCTCTAGCCCGTTGAGCTTCGACCTCTTCCCGCGAAGGGAGAGTTTTCAGAATTTGATAGAGAGCGCTTTCAACTTGAGCACAAATCATAGGATGAAACAATCTCCGAACAACATTCAAAAATTGGGCCTCTTTACCTTTTTGCATGGCAACTGCAAGCAATTTTTTAAGCAATAAAACATATCCCTCAGCTTTAAGTTTCTTTTCTATAATTTTTTCAAAAATTATCTTATACCAGTCATTTGAATCTCTTGTAGGCATACCTCGACCATTTAAAGCATACTCTTCAAAAAATAAAACTTTGTGATACACAACTTCAAATTCATCCGGCGGGAAAATAGATCTAAATTCTGCGGCAACATTATCATCCCACCTCAATAATCTATCATCAGATAGTCCTGATGCCGCCGAAGACTGAGTAATCTGACTTCTTAATAATTTTCTAAAAGGATGTTCTGAATCTCCTACATTACTATTTAAAAGGACTTTTTTAAGCACTGTATTCGTAAAAGGAAAGCCAACTCTTTGTACATCTTGAATAAATCTATCGACAGCTGTGGGTGAAGATGTATCCAATCGTTCAAATTTAATCAGCAGAGAACTGGCAGCTTCTTTATCCACCGTAGAATTCATTGAAAATGAGACTAACTTTTTAAAAATCAATTTTGCATAACCTCTATATTTATTCTTCGAGAGAAAAATCGTGGAATTTCAGAGGAAATAAAAGCGGGAGACGAGTCTCGAACTCGCGACCTCAACCTTGGCAAGGTTGCGCTCTACCAACTGAGCTACTCCCGCTTGTATAGCTAATAGCCTATAGCTATCAATTAAACTCAAAAATATTATAGCATACAAACAATCAAGCCATAAGAGACGCCCAACAAATTCAGACAACTTTTTTAACATTAACGCCATTAGCCATAAGCCATTAGCCATAAGCTATAAGCTATAAGCTATAAGCTATTATGGGCGAGAGAGGACTTGAACCTCCAAGGGTTGCCCCGCATGATCCTAAGTCATGTGCGTCTGCCAGTTCCGCCACTCGCCCGAGTAGCTGATAGCTTATAGCTTATAGCAGGAAATACATCCTCCACCAACTCCGAATATTAGTTACCTTCTTTTTTTCTTTGTAACTGAATATCCATAAAACCCCAGATACTTGCCCAATGCGTAATAGTTGCCATGAGAATACGCAATAGGATCCGCTTTTCGCAAATCAAACTTCCCGTCACGTCTTATATATTTCTTGTCCGCATGAATACACATAACTTTTGCAATAAACATATCGTGAGTTCCAAGCTTTTTAACCTCTGTCACTTTGCATTCTATATTCACAGGAGATTCTTTGATTAAAGGGGCCTTGACATGCTCTCCTTTTACAGGTGTCAAATGAAATTCTTTAAATTTATTGATATCACGTCCCGACTTAACTCCACAAAGATCAGTAACATAAACAAGTTCTTTTGTTGTCAAATTAATTACAAACTCGCCCGTCTTCTTGATTATTCCATGAGAATGCCTGTGGGGTCGAATAGAGACATAAGTCATTGGAGGCTCCGAACAAATTGTCCCTGTCCATGCGATTGTAATTATATTATAATTATCAGGTCTATCCCCACAGGAAACCAGAACTGCAGGGACAGGATAAACCATAGTCCCGGGCTTCCAAACAACCTTATCTTTATCTTCTTGCATGACATTATTATAACATAGCCGCAACAATGTAAGCTAAACCCCGATTATTAACCCCGATTATTCATCCCTCGAGTAAATGTTTGACAATTTGTTGATTATTGATTCTGGCGTGAATAATCGGGGTTCATTATTTGTTGTCCATATGGCTCTCTTATGGCACAAAAAACAAGTTTGGTCTTATAAATAAGCTTTTGATAAAAAAATAATCATTTTTGCAACAAGGCAACAACTTTTGCTTTTGAAAATTTATCTGAGGCTTTTTTATCGTATAAATACATCAAAATAAAACTAACAATCAAAAACAGAAACGCAAAAATTATCCCACTTTCAAAAAGTTCTCCTAAAAAATATCCAAAACCAAAAAGAATTATAGGGAAAATATATATAATGGCAGAAAACCAAATAAAATTATTGTATTCAATGTCCAAAATAACATTATCGCCAATCTTTGCCCCAATACTATTAATAGCTTCAACACCAAAAAAGCCATCGGATAAAACTTTGCAAGCGCCACAACGCCCGCAACCACCACTTCTTTGAAGCGCTACTTCAACTATATCCTTAGAAACGACTCTCTTTATTATCCCTTGCTCTCTCATAGCACTTCCTATTTTCTCCGACTTACATATTGCTTTCCTGTTTTATCGGTAAATCGATAATAAATGTAGTTCCTTCTCCAACAGTAGAAACAACATCTATTGTCCCTCTATGGCTATCAATTACACAATGTGCAATAGTTAAGCCGAGTCCGGTTCCTGCATATTTTGTAGTAAAGAAAGGATCAAAAAGTTTTTTAATTATATCTTGAGGTATTCCATGCCCCGTATCAGAAATTGCGATTCTAACGGTTTCTAATATATTTTCAACTCTTCGTCCTTCTGTTGTAGAAATTGTTAGTTTTCCACCAGCATCCATAGACTGAATAGCATTTAATAAAAAATTAGAAAAAGCTTGCATAAGCTGATCAGGATCTCCGGATATCTGCGGAATCCTTCCATAATTGGTAACAATATCAATCTTTGACTCACTTACTTGTCCTTTATAAGCATCAATGTTTTGAGCTATTAATTGATTCAAATTAAGCGGAATAAATTTAGGAGATGTAGCTCGAGCAAACCCAAGCAAAGATTCAACTATTCTATCAACTCTATTTATTTCTCTAGGCATTATTTCTATAATTTTCTCTCTAAAATCGAGGTCATCATACTTTGTCGGCAAAAGTTGAGCTAAAACTTTCATAGAAGATAAAGGATTTTTTATCTCATGGGCCATTCCGGCGGCCATCGTTCCCAATGCGCTTACTTTATCAGCCTGGCGAGCCTTGTCCTGTAAAATCTTAACTTCAGTAAGGTCAGATAGTACAATAAGTACGCCAGTTTTTCTGCCTTGAGCATTTCTAAGCAAGGTGCTATTTAAAGAGACAGGAATGAGATTGCCTTCGCTGGATACCAAACTCGTCTCAAAATTACTAAAACATCTATTATGAAGAGTTGCCTCTATAGTCTGTCGCATGGCGCTTTTAGCGGAAAAAACCTCTTTAAAATCTTTATCAACGATATCCTTCCCCGACAGTTTTGTGATTTTTTCCGCCATAGGATTAAAAGTAATTATTCGACCATAAACATCAACAGTTAAAACCCCTGAGACCATTGCATCCAAAATATCCTGAATATAATTTTTAACGCTCAACACTTCTTCATAAATTGCAGTATTTTCAATGGCTATACCAACATGTCCTGCAAGAACAGTTAAAAGTTCTATATCTTCAACTGTATATATATCGCCTGATATTTTATCTCCCAGGAATATAATCCCAACCAATTCTTCTTTTAACATTATTGGAATCCAAAGTGTTCCACCAAATTTGTCAATTTCTTCTTTTAGTTTTAATAAACTTTTAAGTTTAAGCTCCCCTTCTTCATAATATGTTTTCTTCCTTGCTATTTCATCGTTAAGCTCATCCAAAGAAATAACATCTTTAACCGTCCTTAAACACTCAGCAAGAGAACTATTAACATCAATTTCAAGGTTTTTATATTTTTTTTCAGTTTTCATATAATCAAGCGGCGCCGCATAAAACTTCTTTTTGGCTTTATCCAGTAATAACAAAGAAGCTACTGAGACTTTCATATCGTCAATAAAAGTTGAAATAATCAGCTTTGTTAAATCTTCCAAACGAATTTGGGTTGTAATTTCCTGGCTGACGGTGCGAATCTTTTTCTGATAATCATAACGTCCTTTAAGAAAAAACTTGCCTGTAAAATTTTCAAGAAAGCTTATTGTCGGTTGAAACACAACAGCAATACCCAAAGCAAAAACAGCAGAAATTAAGATTGTAATAAAGCCAAACTCCTCTTCAAAAAAATTCTCTGAAATAAAAATAATCAAAGCATATATCCCCATAATGATTGACCCAACAAAACAATAAATAATGCTTTTTTGGATAATAATCTCAACGCCCATTAAGCGGTGTTTCATTATTGCATACAAGGTAAAACCAATAAAAAACAATGTAGAATACGGGCCAAAAACTGCAAAATGGGTGTAACCAAACCAAGGCAAAATAAAATTAGTAATCATAAGAAAGCCAAAGGCAAAACCTATTCCTACAAACATATATCTAATCTGGTTTTTTTCAATGCCTTTTGATGCGTTGTAACTAGTTACAAGATTATATAAACTTCCTAAGAAATAAAACAAAACAAAAAAAACAAAAACTATATAAACCCCTCCAAAAACAGGAGTAATTATGCGATTGTGCACCTCTACATACTTAATAAGCATATTAAACGTGGTAAAAAACAAAGTTATTACAGGGAAAGAAAAAACAAAAATACGTTTAACATAACTAAATTCTCGTTTAGGCGAAGGAAAGATAAAAGAAAAATACATAAAAAATGACATAAGCAAGGAAACAACAACAAAAATATACCTGTCATAAAAGCTTAATCCTGATAAATTTCTGCTTGTAACCATATAAGCAAAATAACTCAATACTGAGCAGCAAAAAACAAAAAGAGCAAAGAAAACATTAATCCTGTTTATAAAAGAAGTATTAAGTTTGCTCTTAGAATATTTAAATAAAATAATGGCGCCTAAAACAATTTGCGTTAAGATTAAATAAAAAGCCGGCAAAAAAGCAGGCCCTTCATAAAGAACGACCAAAACACTGCCTAAAGCTATGATCAATAAGGATACAAAGTATAACCATCTGGAAAGAAAGACTTCAACTCCCAAAAGTTTATGTTTTACAATTGCATAATAAATAAACCCTGCGAGAATTAAACTGAAAATAGGCCCTAAAGTAAAAAAATAGGGTATGTTTAGAAGCGGCAAGAAAAGGCTCAACACAACTCCTCCACCACCCGCAAAAGCCGTACCAAAAAGAACATACCAAAGCTGCACGCGTTCTTTGCCCACCCCTCTTATATACTTATAGGTCAACACAGATATAGCTATAATAAAATAAGCGACAAAATAAATAGCATATATTTTATACAAAAAACCAAACTCAGGCATTCCCAAAAATGGATAATTTAAATCAAAAACTCTGATAGTTTTAATCATGAAAGGAGTTAAAATCGAAAAAGTCGAAAAAACATATCCTGGCGCAAGCATTAAATATCTTTGTATTCGCGGCAATGGAACATGCCTGTTGGGAAACAAAAATGAAAAATACAAGAAATAACCGACTAAAATAGAAGATCCTATTGGGGTTAGTCTTCTAACAAAAAGAATCCAGTTTAAGTTCTTAACCAAAAGAAAAGCAAATAAACTTCCAGTCCAAAAAGCAATGCCAAAAAGCATGGCAGAAAAAGAACGATTTACCTCGTTTTTTCTATCCTTCAAGTATATGGTTAAACTTAAAGCAAGGTTTAAAAAAAAGGCAAACAATAAAAAAACGCTCTGGATACTTATTAAATATTCAAGCATGTTCTTGCCCAGTATTATACATGATCAATTTATTCTTTTATAGACTATAATGATATTATCTCTATTATGGGACTGTTGAGTAATGACAGTTTTTGCAATTTGTCATCCCCGCGAAAGCGGGGATCCAGCTTAACCCCGATTATTATAATCGGGGCTGAAAATTAGCAAAGACATGAGAAAAAAGGTATTTAGACGTTCAATTCAAACCTTTTCTGCCGATTTCTGTTTTTAAGGCCGCATTTTCTTCATGAAGCATTATATTCTCAAGGGCAATTGCAACCTGCCCTTCAATGTTATGCAAAAGAGATAAATCTTCACTTGTATAAAGTTCATTAGAAAGTTTGTGCCCCAATGCTATAATTCCTTTAAATTCATTTTTATAAATAATAGGAACAAAAACTTCTATCTCCAAGTTTTTCATGCTATCTCTTAAATCAAGAAAAAAATCTTTTCCTTTTCCAAATTCGCTAGCAAATGATTGGTTGCGCAAGATACGATCTTCCAATTCTTCAAGGGAAAGAATCCTTTTATAATCCTCCAGCCATTTCACAATAGAGCCGCTTTTTTCAATTTCAATATTCTTATAAAAATTTTCCCATTTGTCTAGTTCCATAGGGACAGAAACATATTTTTTCCTGGTTTTATCAGGCATCAACAAGGAAATCTTGGCACACCCCATAGATTCAAAAAGGATTGAAACAATAAATCGCAATAAATCCTTTAGCTCAGTTTTGCCCGTAACTGTAGAGGTAACCCTGTGCAAAATTGAGCGATAATCATATCTTGAAATAACAAAAAAACGATTACTCAAATTAAAAAACAATATGGTGAGAGGCTGGTAAACCAATGCTATAAAAACAGCAAAGAATATAGAGATTAAAATAGAATTGCTACCAAGCGCTCTCCTAAAAAAACACTCCGCCACAAAGCCTGCCAACACATAAAAACCAAACATAAGCATTGTAACAAAAGCATACGTTGTCCCTCTGCGAAGAGCCAATTCCAATCCCATAAATTTATAACGCCCAATAACATAAGCTAAAAATACAATAGGAATTAAAGTAAAATACGGCCCAAGAATAACAAAGGAAGAAATTCCAATCAAAGGTAAAACAATATTTGTTATACATGTAAAAACAAACCCTAAAGAGAACCCAAGAAACAAATATCCGATTTGCAAATGAATTACTCCTGACGAATTAAAATATTTTTTCAAAAGAAGATGCAATGCATATATTACAGAAACAATAAAATAAAAAGCAAACAACACAAACCATTTTCCTAAAACAAGGTTATATCCCCATGGACGAGTATTGACATCAACAATAAGCAACTGAGAAAAAGAGAGCATAGCAAACGTTATTGCAGGAACAAATAATGTCGTCCACTCCCAAACATTTATCTCTTCTTCTCTAGGAAAGACTCTTGCAAAACAAACAAAAAGCACAGGCAGAAAAGAGGCAGAATACAAAGAGACACGAATCCAAAACAAAGCATCCAAGGGATCGCTTGCTATCCCATACATATAAATAGAAAACGTCCAAATAGCCACACTTAAAGCAAACAAGGCAAAAGAACGATTGGATGTTCCTCTCCAATTTTTCAAAAGGATAGAAAAGACAAAAAACAGGTCTATTGCAATAATATAAAAAGTAAGCAAAAAACTAAAATTTACAGCAACTAAAGAAAAAAAAGTGGCAACAAGCAAACCTATTGCAAAAACAATGCCAAACCCTTTCAGCAAAAAATCTTCTATATCTAAAAACTGACTATTAACAACCGCATACGAAATAAAAAACAATGCAACTAAAACAAATAAAGGCTCTATTACATGTAAATCATAAACTCCAGCAACAGGAATAACTAATTTTATTAGAAATCCTCCAAGAAAAGCTATTGCCGTTCCAAATAACACATATAAAATTTGAAGTTTTTCAATTTTTTCACTCTTGAAAAACTTTAAAGCTAAATTAATCATTCCCCACATAAAATAAACAACCAAATAGAAAACATAAGAATAATACATCATTCCAAATGAAGGCAAAGGCAACGAAAAAGAATATGGGGATAAAACAAGATCTTTTATTATCCAATTAGTAAATAAAGAAGCTGAGGTAAAAAACAGAGCCGGAGATGCAATTAATACCCTTTCTAACAAAGAGATTTTCCCCGTTACCATTCCTTCCGGAAAAACAAAAGAGAAATAAACCCATAAAAAAGCTAAAAAAGCAAAAATAGAAACGGCAAACCTTTCAAAAAACAAGATAAAAAAATGATTGGGCGCAAATAAAATAAAAAGAAAACATAATATCCACAGAGAAAAAGAAAAAGTCGAAAACAATAGAAAACCGACCATTTTCGGGGAACGGTTTTTCTTGCTATAAACATAAAAAAACAAGGTTACACTTATTACAAAAATAAAAAGCAAAATTAATCGATTTAAATTCAACAAGACTTCCATTATGGCGCGATTGTACTACGATGACTTTATCTCGTCAACTACTTTGCATATTTTTCTGTGCGGTTTTTAGGAGCAAAAGAAGAAAAAGAAAAGGTCAACGCCATTAAAAACAAGCCTATGGGGAAATAAGTCAGATAATTTCTACTTAAAATAATATCATTCATAATATTTTCCCAGTTGTAAGTGAACAAATAAAGGTAGATAAAAAACAGCCATGCCAAAACAAAACAGGCCAAAATATATCTTTTTTTTGTAGCTATGACATTTCTATAATAAAAAACCAAAAAAACAATCATTGTTATTGGGAATAAGTGCCAGTTGTCCGTCAGGAAAGTTTTATAAGCTATTTTCCATATAGCCTCCTGGTGAAAATTGAAAAGTTTTTCAAATTTAAAAATAGTTTCATGCGTATTTCCCAATTCCAATCCCAAAACTTTTTTGGTCAAAGTCCAAGGAAAAATAAAAACAAAAAAAGGGATCAGATAAATCCCCAGATTCTTTAAATTCTTAAATTTATTGTATGCGAAAAAAACAAAAAAACATATAAAATAAAAAACCAATCCTTCTTCCTTTATCCATCCGCAACTCGCGGCCAACAAAGCGGAGATAAAAAGATGTTTAGTCTTTCCCTCTTTAAAAAATTCATATAAATAAATAACTGCGCCCAAAAAATAAGTCCCGACAATAAAATCCGCATACTCAATAGTCGCATGATATGTTAGCAACGGAAAAGAAGAAAGCAAAAAAGTAAAAAAGAGGCTGTGTGCCCTGTTTTTTTCCCGCAATAAAGCCTTATAAAAAATAATAAGTAGCGAACAAAAATAGAGAGGAAATATTATTTTCATTTTAACATCATCCCATGTGTTCATAGTTATATAAGTCCATGCCTCAAGCAGGGGAAGATGTGGAGGATAATTCTTCATGCCATCCCCCAAAAAATATGGATTCAGTTTAACAAATGGAATCATCTTTTCAAAAAAGAAGATTTTTGCTCTAAGTGAAAAATTCCATATGGCATCGTATCCAAAAACAGGTTTTATTAAAGCCTCAAAAAAAACATAAATGACTTTCATGGAAACAAGTAAAAGCAAAAGAAGCTCTATCTGTTTCCAGCCATTAAAGCTAAAAGAGATTTTTCTATCTGCAAATATAATTAAAGGCAAAAGAAGAAACCAAGGCAAAGAAATCCACAGCATTCCAAACTTTATTCCGACAAGAGAATAAACAAACATTTGTAAAGTCATAAATGATGTCCCTATCAAAAATCCAAGGGCAACTTTTTCAATAAAAGAAATCGATTGTTTATAAACAGCGCAAACTATTAAATAACCTATTACTGTCGGCAATAATACCGCTAAAATCATCATCTTTTTGCCACCCATCCATATGGAGTTGCTCCTAAAATATTTTTTGGCATAAAATTAACTCCGTAACCTGCTATGTATTCTGCGGCCTCCAATGATTCAACCTGGTTAAAATGTGTCGGAGCTAAATAATATTTCAGTTTTATCTTTATAAAATCATCATTGTTTAAAATAAAGAATTTTATCTTCGCCTCTTTTGGAGTTTTTTCTTCCACCAGTTTAGCAAATTTGTAAAGACCTTCGGTAGGTGTCTCCATTCTTTTTTGGTCCAATGTTTTATATGAAAAAAGCCTGAAATCGTCCTGCGCATAACTTATATAATTTAAAGTCGATTTAATTTCCATTAATGACCAAAAAACAAACATCAAAATCAACGTTTTTCTTCCTAAATCCATAAAATCAAAAGGAATCTTTTTATAAAATTCAAATAGAAGCCAGGATATGACAAGAAAAAAAATTATCACATATATATAAACATTTAAAGATAACCCGTCTATGACCACCCCATTAATATTATTAACCATCCGCGCGGTCATTTGTTCGACGGCAAAAAATTCATCCCCAAAATTTAGCATTGTCATGTGCCTAATTATAGATTAATTGCATATTTTGATCAATAAACTTTAAAGCAACTTGTCAGTTTTTCAAAATAAACAACATCGAGCTTACGCTCGGGGTATTTCGGTTGTCCAATAAAAGTTTTTGTTGTCATCCGGAAAGTTCGTAACTCGTCCCGATAGCTTCGCTATCGGGACTCAAACAGACGAACTTTCCTCCTGCCAAAAAAACTTTTACCCCAAGTATCATAATCGGGGTTTATTTTGAACGTTTGCCAAAACTGACATCGTACACTTTAAATGATAATTACTCTTTTTTAGATACAGCCAACAGGGACATTCCAAAAGAAGGAGAAAGGAAAGATTCAATTCTTGATAAAACCGGTATGAAGATCTTGTCATAAAGCAAAGTCTGCAATAAAGATAAATTTTTCTTCTTTAAAACTCTACCGTTTATATACCAACCAAATATACCGATAGAATTAAAATATTCCAAAGCGGTCATTTTAAACCCTACAGATTTTAAATGCTGTTTTAAAGAATTTCTATCATAACGCCTTACATGTCCCAAAGCCTCATCCAGCGATCCGTAAATTTGCTGCAGGGCAGGAACAATAAGAATCAAATTTCCTCCTTTTTTCAAAAGATAAAACATCTTTTTTAAGGCATCAAAATCTTTTTCTATATGTTCAAGAACATTTAAGCAGATTATTGTGTCATATTTATTTTGAGGCAAACTATTTAATACTTTTTCATCCAAAAAATCACCGCAAATGTAATTAATATTATCGCTGTTACTAAATTTTCTCCTGGATTTGGATATACACTCTTCTATCATATCCACGCAAGTCAGCTCTTTTTTCTTTATTAAAAATTTTGTAAAATTCCCTATACCACAACCTATTTCTAAGATTGTATCTCCCACATACGGCGTTATCTTCTGATATATCCAATTATTATAATTTTCAGCGGAAGACATTACATCTAAAGCTTTGGCATGTTTGTCTGGCACAATGAAATTTGTCATATCAGCTTAACATCTCTTCTAATGCAGAAAGTTCTTCTTTTGTATTAATCCCCAAAGTCTCTTTATAATTAGGCGCCAAATATGCAAAAACGGATCTGCCTTCTTTTTTAAGTATTTCAATGGTATCGGTAAGATAATATTCTCTTTGTACATTGTCAGATTTTACCCTGGATAATGCCCAAAAGAGATCACTTGAATTAAAACAAAATGTTCCAGTATTTATCTCTTTTATTTTTAACTCTTCTTCCGTCGCATCTTTTTTTTCTACAATTTTAACAATTTTACCGTCCATATCCCTTATTATTCGTCCATAATTTCCAGCATTAGGAAGTTCCGCAGTCAAATCAGTCGCAGCTGCGTTATTTTGCTCATGAAAACCTATAAGATTCCGCAAAGTATCATCAGAAAGCAAAGGGACATCCCCCGCTAAAACTAAAATCGTACCATTAAAATCTTTAAGGTAAGATTCAACGGTTTTAACGGCATCCCCCGTCCCCAACTGGTGTTCCTGCTCCACAAACTTTAACGGCCACCCATTAAAATACTCAGTTATCAGCTCTTTTTTATGGCCTACCACAATATAAATATCCAAAACACCTATTTTTTGAACAGTTTCAACAACATATTGCAAAAGAGGTTTTCCTCTCAATTTATGAAAAACTTTTGGGATATCAGACTGCATGCGAACTCCTTTTCCTGCAGCTAAAATAACGGCAACAACCTTCTTTTTTTCCATAAAAATCAGTATAACACCAGGGTTGTATTTAGTCAAAAAAACAGTTATAATTTCAAATATAATTCAAGAAAAGGAGAGTCTAAATGCCAAAAGTTTATTTAATAGACGTTACAAATAGAGACGGTGTACAAACAAGCAGAATTGGACTTGCCAAACTGGAAAAAACAATCATTAATATGTACTTGGATGAAATGGGTGTTTTTCAATCTGAGTTCGGTTTCCCGTTTACGCATCACGAGACAAACTATTTAAATGCAAACCTAGAACTTGTTGAAACAGGAGCTCTTTCAACCTTAAGGCTTGAAGGATGGGCTAGAGGAATTGTCAAAGATGTAGAGATTTCTTTTAAGCTGGTTCCAAAAATAAAACATCTGAACCTATCAATTTCAACATCCCCTCTTATGTGGGAACTTAAATTTGCAGGGAAAATAGCAGACAATGAAATAATAAAAAGCATGACAGATGCGGTAGATAAGGCTTATGCGTTGGGAGCGGAAACGGTTGCGGTAAATGCCGAAGATGCATCAAGATCTGATTTAGATTTTCTTGTAAAGTTCGGGAAAGCAGGGAAAGAGCATGGGGCAAAAAGGCTTCGTTATTGTGATACCCTAGGAGCAGATAGTCCTAACAGTATTTATGAAAGGACAAAATATTTGGCAGAAAGCATAAAAATGGATATAGAACTGCACTGCCATAACGATTTAGGAATGGCCGTAGCATGTTCCGTAGAAGGGGCAAGAGGAATTATTGAAGCAGGTCAAGATGCGTATATTAACACCACAATAAATGGCGTTGGAGAAAGAGCGGGAAACGCCGACCTTTTAGCCACAATATTAGCCTTAAAATATGCAAAAGGGCTTGGAGAAAAAAAACTTCTTCCTGAAAATATAAAGCTAAATAAAATATGGGCTTTTGCAAAATACGCATCATATGCTTTTGGAATTCCTATTCCTATAAACCAGGTAGGCGTTGGAAACAATGCCTTTGCCCACGAATCAGGCATACATGCTGACGGAGCGTTAAAAAACAGAAGAAATTACGAGCTTTATGATTTTGAAGAGCTCGGGAGGGGGGATCCGGAACTCGTAGACAGCGGCAGGTCTATAACAGTCGGGGAATATTCCGGCATTAAAGGCTTCAGAAATGTCTATGGAAAACTAGAGGTGGAATTTAAAGATGACGCCGAAGCTTCTAAGATTTTAGAGCTTGTAAGATATGCAAATGTTCATACGCAAAAACCTTTAACACGAGAAGAACTTATTTTTATTGCAAAACACCCTGACCAAGCAAAAAAAATAATGACTGTAACTCCTTAATTTAAAAAGGAAATTTCTATGAAAAAGTTAAATGTTGGAGTAATAACCGGATCAAAATCTGATATGCCTATTGTTGAAAAAGTTACTGCTATGTTATCTGAAATAGGTTTATCCTATGAAGTTTTAGTAGCATCCGCGCACAGAACCCCTGAAAAAGTAATAACTTTTGCAAAATCTTCTGAAAAAAAATATGATGTAATCATAGCGATAGCCGGAATGGCTGCAGCATTGCCCGGCATAGTAGCAGCACATACCACAATCCCCGTAATAGGAGTTCCGGTAGCCTCAAAAAATCTTCAAGGACAGGATGCTCTTTTTTCAATTGTGCAAATGCCTCCTGGTGTACCGGTCGCTTGCGTTGCAATAGATGGCGGCAAAAATGCGGCAATATTAGCAGCACAAATAATCGGACTTTCAGAACCAAAAATCAAACAGAAATTAAAAATTCTTAAGAAAATCAAATAATCACCACTTGACCCTTTTATACCTTGCCTACTATAATTAAGCAGAATGAATTCCATCGATATTTATTTTGGACTATTCGGAATAGTTTTTTTAGTTCTTGGCCTAAGAGGGGGCATTCTTAGCGCCGTCTTATCTATAATTTCCTTATATTTCAGTTTAACAATAGCATCAAATTTTGCATCAGATGTAACTGAGCTATTGAGCAAAGTCGGACTTTTAAATAATGAACTCAGCAAAATCATAATAATTTTGACTATATTTATTATATTGACTGTGATTTTTGAATTTATCTTCTGGATACTTAAAAAAATAATTACTGTTATAATATTAGGCCCTTTTGATAAAATTGGCGGGGCAATTCTCGGTTTCTTAAGGGGGTTAATCGTCGGGTACATCTTCCTTATGATCGTAGGAGTCTTCCCTCCTCTTAAGCATTATGAAAAAGAGATAAAAAGCTCCAGATTATCTGAATTGACAAATTACATTATGAACATAACTCTTCCGCACGCAGAGACAATAACAAAAAAAATTACAGAATCAATTTCAATACAGATGCCGGAAATAAAAAAAGAGATAAAGATACCATATATTAAAGAAATAAAAGACGTGACATCAAAAACATCTAAAAATACAAATAAAATAAAAAGAGTTACTCCATGAAATATTTAATATTAATTGGCGACGGGATGAGCGATCTTCCACTAAAAGAACTTAACTTCAAAACTCCTCTTGAAACAGCAAAAACACCAAACATGGATTTCTTGGCAAAAAATGGGATGTGTGGATGGGTTTCAAATGTACCAAAAGATATCTCCCCCGGCTCAGATGTAGCCGCAATGTCAATATTTGGCTATGATCCTAAAAAATACTATACGGGGCGAGGCCCACTTGAGGCTGCTTCTCTCGGGGTTAAACTTAAAGAATCAGATATTGCTTTTCGATGTAATCTTGTAACTATAAAAGATGGCCTAATGGAGAGTTTTACTGCCGATCATATATCAACAGAAGAAGCAAGAAAAATATTAACAACATTAAATCAAAAGATGGGACATAAAGGGATCCGTTTTTATACGGGTTTATCTTATAGGCATCTTCTTGTTATTAATCCAACGGTCGGAAATTTTGTTGAAAATCTTCCAAAGCTTGATTGTACCCCACCCCACGATATAACAGGAAAAAAGGTCGAACTCTATCTTCCTCAAGGACCCGGCGAACATTTAATAAAATCTTTGATGAAAGAATCTATAATGCACCTTCTTGAACATAAAGTAAACATTACACGGATAGAAAACGGCAAAAAACCCGCAACAATGATATGGTTGTGGGGGCAAGGGAAAAAACCGCAAATGCAACTTTTTAAAAAAGAATATAATAAATCCGCAGCAGTAATTACCGCTGTACATCTTCTAAAAGGCCTTGGGAAAATAATCGGAGCAGAAATACCGTACGTTAAAGGGGCCACAGGATTTATCGACACAAACTATAAAGGAAAAGCAGACGCAGCCCTAAAAATGATTAAAAGGCATGATGTTGTGTTTGTTCATGTAGAAGCTCCTGATGAATGCGGACATATGGGCGATATAAAAAGAAAAATAAAGGCTATTGAAGACTTTGATGAGAAAATAGTCGGTTATTTATTAAAAAGCATAAAAAACAGGATTAAAGATTTTAAAATAATGGTATTGCCTGATCATCCAACCCCGATAAAACTAATGACTCATACAAGTGATCCTGTCCCTTTTGTTATTTATAACAATGTTCAAAACACCGGAAATAAGACAATAACGAAATATAATGAAAAAGAGCTTAAAAAATCAAAAATTAAAATTGATTCTGGACACAAGCTTTTAAAAAAATTTTTTCAATAAGGGACTGTTGTAAAATATATAATTTCTGCCGCAATTATTAAGGCTTTCGCACCCTTCGACAAAGCTTGCCCTGAGTTTATCGAAGGGCTTAGGGTGACATTTAGCAACAGTCCCAATAAGTTTATTCAAAATAAATAACTTTTCCCTCTTTCAAAGACTTAAAAAAGTCAACTTTATTTGATTTTAAATCTGTTTCAGAAAACATTTTCATTGTATCTGCCCATTTCCTCTCATTAAATTCTATGCCTTCTTTTGCAGCTTCTTCTTTTATTAAGAAATATATATAACCGGTTTGAGTATAAAAAGTTCTTTCCCCATTTTGATAAAGCCCCCAGCCATACCCTTTTTCGTTATCATTTTTTATAGAATAATGACCAAATTTTATTTCTACGGCAGTGTTTTCTTCAACTAACTCTTTGGCATTTGTTAACCAATCCTTCTGTCCAACAATATTATAGGGCCTCTTAGCAGAAACACCATCCCCTTGAGAAATTCCATTTGAAGCAGCAGTCGAAGTCGCAAAAAAAGAAATACCAATATTCATACAAAATACCTCCTGTTTTTTAAAAGGCACTTATAAGAATATGTATATGCGGTAAGTTTAGAAAATCAGAAAAAGTATAAGTACTCTATTTTTTTATGATTATAACATATTATTACGTTTTTTTCAAATAAGAGCAGCAATTATTTTTGAGACAAGGCTCTTAGGGCGTATGAGTAAACAAAGTAAAGAATCTTATCGCCATCCGAAAACTTCTGACCCCCGATTATGATAATCGTCCCGATAGCTTAGTATCTCGGGACTCAAACAGCAGAAGTTTTCTACTGTCAAAAAATTCTTATTTGGAATAACAGTTACTTAAATTTTATTTTCCTTTCCAAAAAAATTATGATATAATTATGTCATAAATTAGTAGGAGGATAAGAGATGTTTAAAAAAATGTTTGCTGCGCTTTTTCTTTCAATGTTCATAGTTTCTGTTGGTTTTGCTGAAACATCAAGTATCGGTTATATAGATGTACAAAAGGTCTTCTCAAATTATAAAGAGACAACAAAGGCTCAAAAAGAACTTCAAAAAAAGGAAGAAGACTTTAAAAAACTATTTGAAGACAGTCAAAACAAATTAAAAGAAGCAGAAGATAAGGGAAAAAGCAAAAATGAACTCGATAAAATGACAAAAGATCTGGAGAAAAAATTAGAGCCTAAAAGGACAGAATTACTAAAACTTAACGAACAGTTAACCTCAAAACTTCAAGGCAATATTGTAGACTCGGTTGAAAATGTCGCAAAAAAATTAGGGATAGACATAGTTTTAGACAAACAGGTCCTTATCGTCGGTGGCATGGACATAACCGACATGGTAATAAAAGATCTTAATAAATAAAATATAAATTATTAATCTTTTCATGCAAAAAATAAGCGATCTCGCAGATTTAGTTTCGGGCAAAGTTATTGGCGATCCTTCTATTAAAGTCAAAACTATTTCTGAAGCATCTACATCAACAAAAGAAGATTTAGTTTTTGTTTTTGATCAAAAAAAATTAAACGAAGCTTTAAACTCCCAAGCAGTTGCAATAGTAGCCCCTATTGGATCCAAAATAACAAACAAAACAGCAATTTTAGTCAAAAATCCACGTTTAGCAATGGCAAAAATTTTAAAGCTTTTTGCAACCTCTTGTGAAATAGAAAAAGGGATACATAAAACAGCGGTGGTTCACAAATCCGCACAACTTGGAAAAGATATCGGAATTGGCCCATTAGTATATATAGGGCCTAACACTCAACTTGGAGATGGGACAATAATCCATCCAAATGTAACAATTTATGAAAGGGTAAAAATAGGAAAACGTTGTATAATACATAGTGGAGCAGTTATAGGAACATATGGCTTCGGTTTTGAACAAGATGAAAATAAAAACTGGATCAAAATACCTCAAATTGGTAATGTCATAATAGAAGATGATGTCGAAATTTTTGCAAATACATGTATTGCCCGTGGAACAATAGGAAATACTATAATTAAAAAAGGGACAAAAATTGACAATTTAAACCAAATTGCCCACAACTGCGAAATAGGAGAAAAATGCGCCATAGCAAGCCAGGTAGGGATGGCCGGAAGTGTAAAAATCGGAAACAACGTGATTATTGCGGGACAGGCCGGATTTAAGGATCACGTTTGTGTCGGTGAAAATACAATAGTAATGGGGAAATCGGGAGTTACAAAAGATATATCTCCAAATTCAATAGTTTCAGGTTTTCCCGCAATTGACCATAAAGAAGAGCTGAAATTCTCCGCAAAGTTAAAAAAACTTGCAAAAGAAACAATTAAAAAGGTTTAAAATCAAAAGAAAAAGTTGCCTCCGGAAATTCTGAAAAACCTTCTACAATTTCCACGGTTGGTATTTCTCCGTGTTTAAACCCAAAATAATTAAATGCGTATGCTGGATCTAATCTATATGTTGATATACCAAACAAAGCAGGATTATTTTGTCCCCCTTCGTAAAAATGATGCGCTGAAGCTAAATGTTCATGTAAATCTGAAAAACCAAAGATAGAGTCTGGGGATCCTTCTTTTGTAATTATGTGATTAGAAACTCCATCATATTTAATAAAACGTCCATAATGCATATCAGTTCCACTATTTGTATAAGGACAATGCTGCTTTCCATTGGTCTCTTTTACATGATGTAAATAAATTGAACCGTTAATCCGCAATTTAGCCCCTTCTTTTAGTTGAGCAAGAAAGCGTGCAAATCCTTCATGAGAGATTCCCCATTCATCAAAAACAAGTTCATCTCCTTGTCTGATTGTTAAACAGTCTTCATCATCACCTCGCATTCCAACCTCAGACATAGCCCCCCCCATCATTCTTGCATTTAAAAGGGCTCTATCACTTTCATCTTCAGGGCCAGGAAGATCCGGCACAGTGCTTTGACAAGGAGATAACTCAAAAGGAGCTTCTTCAATTTGACTATCATTCAACTCTTTTTTCAAACAAAAAACACGATCTTTTACAGCATAATTTTTATAACGAGAAAATTGTGTTTTTGATGTGTCAGCGGACACCTTAAAACCAAGGACAAACTCCTCTGCGTCTTGTCTCACTATAGATAAAAGTTCATTTAAAAAGGGTTGAGTAAACCTGTAGCCTAAAGCAGAGAGAATGCTGAGACGGCTTCTAATTTTAGGCATAAACCCTATCCTATACATCGCATCAGATGATCTTCCAGGTAATTTTGCAACTAACATACTTCATCCTCCTAATATCAAAATCTAAATGTCTTTTATTATAAAATTATCGAAAAAAACAAGGGGATAATTTCAGTATATTTTTACAAGCAACAAAGAGCGGTAGAGATAGCTCCTTCTATTGAATATTGAAAACTCTTAAGGAGCGGTTTTATATGGGGCTCTGTATTAATTTCAGAATGACTAAACAAGTATTCTCTAATTTCCAATATTACGATTTTTGCCTCATCTGAGGTATGTGTCTCTGCTATTCTAGTTATCTCTTTAATAACCTTATCTTCCAGCTGGAAAAGATGTTCAGGTTTGCTGATTTTTACATCATCGAGAAACCTTTTAAACTTTTTTATTAAAACCTCTTCTTGGGCATTCATTGTTTCTCTCCTGTTTCCTACATATATATCGTAAAAAACAGTGGGAAATTTCGCAAAATCCCAAAATTGTAGGAGGGATCAAAGCAAAGGGGAAGTATCCAACATGGTCCCATTTATATAATGTATTAAAGTGCTTGTTATCCCAACATCCGTATCATCACAAATTAAGGTTTCAAGTGTTCTACTTGAAATCCATCTTGAAGCTATAACAAAATATTTTGCTTCAGCATATGGACCTTCGGCTGCAGCCCTTGCAATCTGATCTTTTGTAGCGCCTTGATTTAAAGCGGCTTTAATAGCCTTTCTCATTACATTTTTTTCACTTCTGCTAAAGTCTGTCAGTTTTGAAGTTGTAACTAATGGATATTTTCCTCTTATCACTTTGAGGATTACTTCTTTAGGAAGAAGCCCCGACTCAATAGCCGTTATTTTCAGGTTAATATCTGGATTTTTTACGACAGCACGCATAACTTCGGTTATAGTAATTCCAAAGTCTATCAACAAGTTGTTGCGTGTCTCTGATTCTGGGCATAATAATGAGCTCAAGAAACTTTCATAAATATAATCACTATGAAATGTTCTTAAAATCCTCAAAACCGCATTGCTCCTATACTGTTGATCCTTCTCATAAGACACAAGTCTATCTTTTAACTTTGTCTCCCCTATGTTTGCTACCTCTCTCAATCCAAAATATCTACATAAAGAGAGAAAAAACAGATCCTCTCTGGATATTCTTTCAGAGTGAGCCGCTAATGCTAACAAGGATGGATAATAGATTCGATGAGGAAAACTTTCAATTAACATGTGAACATCTTCCGCTGAAAAACGCAAATTGCCTTTTTCAGAACGAGAAACAAATTCAACTAAAATTCTTTCGATATTAGGGCTTTCTTCCAGGGGCGCTCTTCTGCTTTCACTATTATAAAGATATATCAATTCTTTGGGGGTAAGCGCCATCAACTGACCTTCTTCTATCAAAGGATGTGTCTCTTTTGAAGTGATAAAAGGGTTAATATCTCCATATAACCTTCTCACTTCAAATCTAGCGCTTTTGCTAACAGCTTCTTTTATTTCTGATTGTGAAACATCTCTAGCCTTCAACATCCCAATCACTTTTAAGGCAGTAGTTGGAACAGCTCTTCTAACATATCTAAAAAGAGTTCCGTTTGTAATGTTGGGATTATCTAAGCGTGCCTCTCTAATCATACTTACTGAAGGGTTTTTCCTATGCCCAATAGCGCTAGCAACAACAACTCTTGGTGTTATAATCGGGGTTAAATTTATATGTCTCATTTAGTCCGCCTCCATTATGAAAAGGCTCGCGCGCTTTTCCATTTTTTATATCTCAGTTTTATTATCAGAATAAAAAAACCGTAATTTCAGCAAAAAACAAACAGACAGTTAGAATCCGACAATTATCTTGGCTTTATTTAACTCCGATTAGTCACTCCGATTATCATGATCGGGGTTCATGTGAGGAGAATCTAATCCTCTGATATTCTAAAACAATTCCTTTATCTTTTCTGCAATATTTCTGGCTGTAAGAAGACTCTCCCCTATCAAAACCGCCGAAAACCCTGCCGATTTAAGTTCCTTAATTTGTGAAGAGGAAGAAATTCCGCTCTCTGAAACAAGGACTTTTGATTTTAATTCAGGATATTTGGAAGATAATTTGAGTGAATTTTCAAAATCAACTCTTAAAGTATCTAGATCTCTATTATTGATTCCAATTATATCACAGTCACAAGCGAGAGCTTTTTCGATGTCTCGTTCATCGTGAGTCTCAACGAGTGTTTGAAGTTTTAGCTCTTCACACTTTTCCAACAATCTTTTTAATTGTTTTTCTTCCAGAATCCTTGCTATTAAGAGAACTGCATCAGCCCCTGAAATTCTAGATTCTATAAGTTGAGATTCATCTATTATAAAGTCTTTGCGAAAGACAGGAAGCTTTGTCGCCTCTTTCACCTGTTTCAGAAAGCCTATCTCCCCCTGAAAATAGTTTTTATCGGTAAGAACAGATATTGCGGCTACTCCTGCTTGTTCGTATTGTTTTGCAATCAAGACAGGATCAAAGTTTTTAACAATAACACCGGCAGAAGGAGACGCTTTTTTTATTTCGGCAATAAGGGAAATTTTGTCTTTCTCACAGATAGCAGATTTAAAATTCCGCAAAACATGAGAATTTTCTAAGTCTGTAGCTCTTAGCGATTTTTTTAAGGTTTCGATTTCAGATTTTTTTGTTAAAACTATTTCATCGAGAATCATTGAAAATCATTATAGCAGATATTTTGGACTCTTACTCCCCCGCCAAAGAGGAATTTCCTTCAAAAACAGCATACCTTTTGATACTTGCGGCGTTTCTTGGTTTTTCGACAATGACTGCAGAACCTTCTATTCTCACAAAAACCTCAGCCAATAACCCCGCACCGACAGATATATAAAAAGCCACATACTTATCCGCCCTTGGGAATCGTTCCACAAATTCCGGAGCGTTTCCCCTATTTTCCAATAAACCAGATAAAACATCAAAATCAATAAGAGAAAAATTGTTAAAGATTTTCAAAACACCAATCAACCACAAAACCCCCTGTAGGTCTAAAGGAAAAAACTTATCAACATTGGCTTTCATTCCGGCACAAGGGATTAACCCCAAAATAAATTTATGGATTTCCGCATTAAGATACCCGTTAAAAAGCGCAAAATTTTCTTTCGTTATAAGACCAATATCCACCGGAGAAACTAACGAAGAATGGCCATTTAATTTTTTTGCATCACCAATAACAGTTTGTCTATTATAATAAAAATCCCTGCAATCTTTATGATAGTCAATCAATTTTTGCTTATTACAACCGCTTCCATTTTCTCCCAACAGCTTTATTGTATAAAGCAAAAAATTCTTTGTAAAAGGAAAAAATGGAATTGCTGAATTTTGGCCTCGGAACAAAACTTTTGGCACATCTGGCTTGCCTTTAAACAAAATAGCCATCTCCCCACCATTTTTCCCAAAAATAATCTTATTATCAAGCACCCTAACACCAAAACCTTTACATCTTCTTTGTTGTCCTGTTGGCGTCGTAGAATTAGCACCCGCAGAAGTTATCATATTCATAAGTAACTATTTATCTTAAAAGAGCAATAAAAATTTCAAGCTAATGAAAGTTGAGAATATTCTATAACAACATATGCGTATAGTTTTTGGGCTTGTTGCGTAATTATAGTTTTTGCAATTTGTCATCCCCGCGAAAGCGGGGATCCATCTTAACCCCGATTATTATAATCGGAGTTGTTTTTTGAGAAATAGATTCCCGTTTTCACGGGAATGACCATTACACAACAGACCCTTTTTATAAAAATATTTTGTCAATAAAGGTTTAAGTGGTATAATTTTAAAAAAGGAGTTGTCATATGAATAAAGGTTTATTGATTGGCGTTATAGTTTTGGGGTTGATCGCGTCTCTGTTTATTGTTTTTAATTACAATGCAATGTTTGGTATGGTTGTGAATTTTATGACTGGGGGAGATGTCGCTTGGAACAACAACGCTATCGGAACAACCCAAGGAGGGGTAATTCATTTGGCAGCAAGACCTGGAAAAGGGATAAATCCTCCAAAACAATTCCCTAAGGATTTACCGATTTATCCAAAAGCTAACATTATTACCCTAAGCATAGATACAACACAAACACCAAACTCGATCAACACCATAATGGAATCAGATGACAACACAGATATGGTAAACAATTTTTACAAATCTGAAATGCCAAAGAACGGATGGACATTAAAAGAAGATAGCGCGGGAATGATGATGACCGACTGGACCAAAGACAACCGCAAACTTAGTATTATGATATCCAAAGGTAAACGTGGAAATCAAAATACGCCCGGTTGTACAATAATAATAACAGACTAAGCCTTATACGATATAAAACGATATAAAATAAAAAACATTAGTGGCAACTCTAATAAATCTTTGAAATTGGAATTAACCCCGATTAGGAAATCGGGGTTAAGACAGCAGTGACATAATATATTTTAGAGATATTTTAGTTGAACTTATCATTCAATGAAATAGGTGCTTTAAAATGTCAGACAAATTATTAATAATTTCAGTTATAATCGCAGGTTTAATTGTTTCTTTATTTATCGTATTTAATAACAACCCCATAAGTAAAACTGTATCCACTTTTATAACAGATATAAACAGAATAAAGATACCAAGCAGTTTCCCTAAGGATATTCCAATTTACCCAAACGCTAAAGTTGAAAGCTTATTAATTAACAAAAGCCAGATCAGTCTTGTACTTATTTCCGAAGAAAACCCAACTAAAATAAACAACTTCTATGATTTAGAAATAAAAAAATATGGTTGGACATATACATACAAAACCGTTAATCTCTATGTATCAAGCAAAGAACACCGCGAATTATCTGTTTCTATCGCCAAACTCCCTGAAGAGATAAACAAAAATGGATATTATATAGTAATCAATGAAAAAGATAAAAATTAAAACTGATTAGCTAAAATTTCTATCACATAGGCTTTTGCGTTACGCTTGTTACTGCAACCATAATGTGTGTAGGATCATCTCTATCCACTTCACAAGGATATACAGATCCAACTCTTATAACCTGTAAAGCTATATCAGGCAAAGGCATTTCTCTCTCTAAAGGATAAGGAGTTATTTCATCTCCTTTTATTTCATACTTGACAGCAAAAACCTTCTGACCATTTTTAGTTTTTCCTGTATCAGAAAGACTCACTATTTTAGCCTCCCCCTTTTTTCCGTTTACAACAGGACCCCTTTCCATGTTCCCCACAGCCCCTAAATTTTTAAAGTTTACAGGCATGCCACCTTGAAACATATTTTGAAAATTAAAACCTTGATTATTTATTGGCTCCCCTTGAAAACTTTGTGCCGAATTTTTCTTTGAAGAATTAAAACTCCAGGCATTAATTGCCACTTTTTTCGGGTTTTTAGGGTCAACTTTAACGGGGATTATAGATCCCAACTGAACAAGATGAAGGCCTATTTGAGGAACCATGAATTTATCTTCAATAATATAAGACGGCTGGCCAGATGTTGATATTTCAAGCTTAAGCCTCAAAACCGGTTGATAATTTATAAGTTCTCCCGTTTGGATAACTTCCAATATTCTTGCTTGACCGTCAATCCCTTTTTCACGAAGTTCCTGATCACTAAACACCGTTTTCAACAGAACTTTAATAGGCCCTATCATAGACGGAAGAATAAACAAAATAATTACAACAGGAAGAACAGTCGGCAAAAGATCAATCGGTCTCAAACTAAGTCCCATAGCCGCCCTACTCCTGTATACGTCCAAAAAAACCGCAGGAAGTATCCCAAAAAAAACAACAATAAAAATAAAAATAGCAAAAATAACCGCGAATTTTGCAGATTTCATATTATCACCCCTATAGGAAAGCTTAACCCCGATTATTCATAGACGAACAGAATTATAGCAGAATGTTAGAAATTTTGGTAGGTATGAACCCCGATTAGGAAATCGGGGTTAAATTAGGATAAATACTTTGTCAATAAGGGACTAAAAGCAGTATAATCTTTATATGGAGACTTTCCACCTTCCTGTAATGACAAAAGAAATAGTCGATTTTCTCTCCCCTCTTAATGAGAAGACAATCGTCGATTGTACGTTGGGTGGTGGTGGACATATTGAGAAACTAAACGGGAAGGCAATGTCCTCACCTGCCGGACAGGAAGGCAATATCCATATCATAGCTATCGACCAAGATCAGGAAGCTATTGAGTTTGCCAAGAAAAGATTAGCCAAGTATGACAACATCAAATACATCCATGACAACTTTGGCAATTTGGAAAATATTGTAAAAGATCCGGTCGACGCCTTTCTCTTTGATCTTGGAGTTTCATCTTATCAAATAGATGAGGCTTCCCGCGGATTTAGCATAAGATACGACGCCCCGCTTGATATGCGAATGGACAAAAGTAAACAGACCTCCGCTCGCGAAATAATCCACAATTCAAGTGAAGAAGAATTAATACAGATCTTCAAAGAATATGGTGAAGAGCGGTTTTCAAAAAGAGTTGCCCGCGCAATTATTTTGGAAAGGGACAAAAAAGAGATAAATACAACATTTGAGCTGAAAGACATAATAGAAAAAGCAATTCCCACATGGAAAAAGAGGGAGTCAGTTACCCGCATATTCCAGGCGCTCCGAATTGCTGCTAATTTAGAGCTTGATGTTTTAAAAAAAGCTCTGGAATCAACAATCTCCCTTCTCAATCCCGGCGGAAAAATAATTGTAATGTCGTATCATTCATTAGAAGATAGAATCGTAAAATGGTTTTTCAGAGATAAAGCTAAAAATGGTATACTTAATATACTGACAAAAAAGCCTGTTCTTGCGACAGAAGAAGAGGTTGCAATTAATCCACGGGCTAAAAGCGCAAAGCTACGGTGTGCGGAGAAAAAAACTAATAAGGAAGGGCCCACCAGTCTGGCTTAATAATTAAGATATATAAACCATATACAATAATAAAAAAAGCAATAAAAATAAATATTAAAAACTTAGCCTTTAAAGGTTCATTCCATCTCTTTTTCATATAATAAGAAAAAACCAATGCAATCCCTCCAAGAATAACAAGTCCCAAGCCTTTAAATAAATGACTAAAATTTGTAAATTCAGTTAATTTTAACCACATAATGCCTCTATTTAAGCATTATTGCGATAAAGTGTCAATCAGGCTATAATTACATCAAGGCACCAAGGTTGTAAACTTCCAAGATTTTTGAGAAGGATATCACATATAACGATTTTCCTTATAATAATAAAACCTTGAAAATTTCAAAATGCAAAAATCAGATATCCTAATAATTGGCGGAGGAATAGCAGGCCTTAGGGCTGCTTTAACAGCAAGCAAATTCGGATCAGTTATTGTAATTACAAAAAGCAAAATCGGCGATACCGCAACAGGAAAGGCACAGGGAGGAATTGCCGCTGCAATAGATGACATTTTAGATTCAACTCAATACCACTTTGAAGACACCATAAAATCCGGAGCAGGACTATGCAATAAAGAGGCCGTAAAAATACTGGTAAATGAAGGGGTATCCCGTGTAAAAGAATTAATAGAAATGGGCGCGCAATTTGATAAGGCAGAAACCGAAGGAGGGGGCAAATTCTCTCTTGCTCTTGAAGGAGCCCATAAAAGAAGAAGAATTTTACATGCCGGAGATGCAACCGGTAAAGAGATAGAAAAAACACTTGCATACGAAGTAATGAAGCAAGAGAACATAACAGTTCATTCTCAAACACTAGGAATAGATCTGATAATTGAAAAAAAAAGGTGTATAGGAACCAAAGCGTTAAACCTTAAATCCCAAAAAGTGGAAACTTTTTTTGCAAAAGCCATAATTCTTGCAACTGGGGGACTATGCCAGGTTTATCTTTATACAACAAACCCTGAAATAGCTACCGGTGACGGCATTGCTATGGCATATCGTGCAGGCGCAGATATTACAGATATGGAATTTGTTCAATTTCATCCTACATCACTCCTACAATCAAAACAGCTGGAAGACATTATCGCCCTACCACAGTTTTTAATTTCCGAAGCTGTTCGCGGGGAAGGAGGAATTCTTTTAAACAATAAAGGTGAACGCTTTATGGGAAAATACCATAAGGAAGGAGAGCTTGCTCCTCGAGACATAGTATCACGAGCGATTTTTGAGGAGATGAAACAAACAAAGGCAAACTATGTAAACTTGCAATTATCACAAATTGGAGAAGAAAAAATAAAAAGACGCTTCCCGATTATTTATAAAACATGTTTAGAAAGAGGGTTGGACATTGCAAGAGATGATATCCCTGTCGCCCCTGCCGCCCACTATGCAATGGGAGGGATAAAAACCGATTTGAATGGTCAAACGAGCATTCTTTCCCTTTTTGCCGCCGGAGAATGTTCCTCCATTGGAATCCACGGAGCAAACAGATTGGCTAGCAATTCTTTGCTTGATGGTCTCGTATTCGGCCACCGCGCGGCGCTAAAAGCTTCGGAAAGAATTAAAGAAAAAATAACAATAAAAAAAATAAAACCATCAAAACTAAATAAAAACATTGGATTACAAAACATTCAAAAATTAAAGCTTACGATCAAAAGTAATATGTGGCAAAACGTCGGAATTTTAAGGCAAGCAAAAGGCCTAAAAACTGCTTTGGAGAAAATAAAAGCCGTTGAAAAAGAAATATCAAAAAATCCATCTGCAAAAGAAGAAATCGAATTAAAAAATATGACTCAAGTCGCAAAGCTTATATGCTATGCGGCAATTAACAGAAAAGAATCTCGCGGAGCCCACTTTAGAATTGACTTTCCTCTGTCTGATGATAAGAACTGGAAAAAACATTTAGTCTATAATATAATGTCAAAACAATGAATGAGAAAATAAATGATAATAAAAAACTTTTATGGCGTTTTGTCATTGTATTATTAATACTTGCCATTCTTTATTATGTAAGTGATGTGCTAGTTCCCGTAATAATTTCTTTTATTCTCTTTTATATTTTAAATCCTATAGTTACCTTACTCTCCTGCAAAAGGCCTAAAGGCCTAAACCTCCCTGTGCAAATATCAATATTAATAGCATTTGCTTTGATTTTTTCTGTTTTTTATCTGTTTTTCAGGTTCATAATTCCTCCTTTGGCAAATGAATTCAGGCTTTTCGGCCAAAATATACCAAAATACATAAGTGAAATAAAACAACTCGTTAATAACCTCAGAATGTGGTATGCAGGACAGTCAATACCACAATCTTTGGAAAATGCGATAATTCAAAGTTTTAACAACCTTGTAAGTACTGCTGTTTCTCTTGCAGAACAAATAATCAAAAGTATATTGTCCGTAAGCAGCAGATTCATTCAACTTATTATAATCCCAATATTAACTTACTATTTACTAAAAGATAAAGATTCAATAAAAAAAGGGGTTATATCATTATTGCCATTTAAAAACCACAATAAAGTAGAAAAGGGTGTAAAAGAAGTTAATGATGTTTTGAATAATTACATAAAAGGAGTAACTATGCTCTGTTTCTTTATAGGAACAACAAGTACAATAGGTCTTTTTCTTTTAGGAGTAAAATACTACATAATATTAGGAATAATAGCAGGGATTACAGAAGCGATTCCATTTATCGGTCCATGGATTGGAGGAGTCCCGGCAGTTACAATAGCATTTTTAACTTCTCCGATCTTAGCGTTAAAAGTTTTTTTGTTCTACATGGGGTTACAGTTGCTTGAAAATTCCATTTTAGTTCCAAAAATCCTCGGGGTAAAATTAAATCTCCATCCTATTGCAATAATTATTGCAATGCTTGTTTTAGGGAAACTAATCGGGGCGTTTGGTCTGTTTTTTGCCGCGCCAATACTTGCAATACTAAGAATAATATATTTAGAAATTCAAGAGGGATAAACTCTAACTCTTCTTTCGGGTTCTTCTCCCACAGATTCAGAATGAAGTTTAACCTTCTCAACTAATTGATGCTGAATTCTTCTAATATAAGAATTTTGAGGATTAACATCTACCCTTTTTCCTGTGTTTTGTACCGTATGTATAGCTTCTTCTATTTCTTTTAATGCGGCTGCTTCCAATTCATCTGAACCACCGACATGAAAATGAAACTTTAAAAATTTCACAATTTGCGAAGATACATTCTTTTTTATAACATGCACAGGGATATTATGTTCTTCGGCAGACCGCATTATTTTAGTTCCAGGACGGGCTTTTGTCTTTATAGTTAAAATCATATCTGCTTCATCAAGATTTTTTACAGCCATCGCAGGAAGCTGCATAGACAATATATTACGTTCAACATCCTGTCTATTAACTCCAAAAGGATATATTCTTAAAAGTTCATTTTCTTTTTCAGATAAAACTCTTTCAGCCTCTTCATCTGTAGGCTCCTGCATATCTAATTCAGGCTTATCTATTTCTATTCTGCCATCTTCCGAACGAAAACGCATCTCAGGTTTTGGCAATTTTTTCCTGAGTATAAGATCAACAGCATTTGCAACATTATGGTAAACAGCAAAAGTATCTCTTTCTCTTATCTCTACCAAAATATCAAAAGTAGGAGGCGCTTTTCTTTCTAAAATAGATTTTTGAGTACGGCGACGCTTAGCCTCTTCATCTCCCAATATAACCGTTTGAATACCCCCTATAAGATCCGCAAGAGTCGGGTTAGACATTAAATTTTCCAAAACCTTACCGTGTGCCGTCGCAATCAACTGAACTCCCCGTTCCGCTATTGTCCTGCAAGCTAAAGCTTCCTCCTCCGTACCTATCTCATCAACTATAATAACCTCAGGCATATGATTTTCTACTGCCTCAATCATGATTTTATGCTGCATGTCAGGAGATGGAACTTGCATACGGCGCGCTTTTCCTATGCCTAAATGCGGAATATCACCATCGCCCGCGATTTCGTTGCTTGTATCCACAACTACAACCCGTTTATCAAACTGGTCAGATAATATACGAGCAGCTTCTCTAAGTTTTGTAGTCTTTCCAATTCCAGGGGGACCTAAAAATAAGATGTTTTTTTCAGATTCTATTATGTCACGAATAATATCATTAGTTCCATATATTGCCCGCCCCACCCTACAAGTCAAACCAACAACCCTACCCATCCTATTTTTTATAGCAGATATCCTGTGAAGAGTCCTTTCAATCCCCGCCCGATTATCAGAAGTAAAGTGACTTATCTTACCCGTGACAAAATTAATATCTTCTTGAGTTATAACCTTATCCTGAAAATAAAAAGGAAATTCACCGGAAAAACGGGCTTCCGGATGTTTTCCAAGATCCAATACAACTTCTATCAGACTGTTTATATTGGCATGATTTTCAAGATAAATTTTTATAAGAGGAGGCAGCACATCCAACAACTTGGAAATTTCCTCTTGATGTTTTTTATCAATCATTTAAATAAGTTTAAGGTGTAATCGTCGATTTATTTTTAACAGCCTTCTTAAGATTAAATCCTGGCACAAAAGCAGGTGATTTAGAAGAGGATATATCTATTTTCTGACCGGTTTGAGGATTTCTTCCAATTCTTCCGGCTCTTGTCCTTACAACAAAATTTCCAAATCCAACCAAACGAACTTTTTCCTGATTAACCAACGACTCTGTAATACTATTAAGTGTAGAATCAATTACCTGTTCCGCCTTACTTTTTGTTATACCAACTTGATTCGCGACCTTCTGTGCAAGTTCTTTTTTATTCATATCTTACCCCCCTTAAAATATTTGTTTACCATCTTTGGAAAGTAAAACATCCCAACGCCTGTCAACCTCATCTTGGATATCTTTCAATATCTGCTCATTCCCTGGTTTAAACAAATGGCGAAAACGCCCTTGCTTTTTAAGGAAAAAGTCTACAGGCTTTTTTTCTCTCGGTTTTTTTGTAATCTTAAGAATCCCCTTTTCCACTTCATATAAAGGCCAAATGCAGGCATCAAAAGCATCTCTTCCCAACTGACAGGTCTCTTCTTCTTTATAAGCCCATCCCAATCTGCAAGGCTGAAGAACATTAAGAAATTTTGCGCCTTCTATAGAAAATGCTTTTTCTGCTTTCTTTGTTAAATCTATAAAATCCCCTACTATAGATTGAGCAACATAAGGAATATTATGCGCGGCAATAATTTGGGTTAAATCTTTTGAAAATTTCACTTTACCTTGGCGAACTTTACCTGCAGGCTCAGTAGTTGTATTAGATCCTTTAGGCGTGGCGCCCGAACGCTGTATGCCAGTATTCATATAACCTTCATTATTATAACAAACATAAAGAAGATTATGACCTCTCTCCATAGCGCCAGACAAAGACTGAAAACCTATGTCATAAGTCCCGCCATCTCCGCCAAAAGCAACAAAATTTATTTTTCCTTCAATCTTTTTCTTCTTTTTAAAAGCTTCATATGCAGCGACAACTCCTGACATTGTAGCAGCTGAATTTTCAAAAGCATTATGTAAAAACGGGACATTCCATGCAGTATACGGAAAAATAGTCGTTGTAACCTCAAGACATCCCGTAGCAGAAACAACAACAACAGGATCAGGAGAAGCTAAAAGAACTTGTCGAGCAACTATTGGAGCCCCGCATCCGGCACAAGCTCTGTGCCCACCGCATAAAGCTTCCGGTCTATCTATTAATTCTTTAATGCTAACCATTATTTACATCCTCACTCCAAGATAATTTTTATCTTTTAAATCCTCGACCTTTTTTAAATTTTCAAAAACAGATTTTATATCATTCGTATTTATATCTCTTCCCCCCAACCCATATACATAATTTACAACTTTAGGCTTGGATGGGGAATTAAATAATGCAGAAAGAACTTCAGTGTAAACAGGGGAACCTTGTCCTGAGTAAGAATCAGACCTGTCCAAAACAGCAACAACCAAGGCTTTTGATAGCGCTTTTGCTATTTCCTCCGCGGGAAACGGCCTAAAAACCCTAATCTTTAACAAGCCAACCTTTTCTCCCTTATCCCTTAGCTCATCAACAACAACTTTGGTAGTTCCGCAGGTTGATCCCAAAGCAATGATAACTCTTTCCGCATCCTCCATTTTATACTCTTCTATAACCCCATACTGCCTGCCAAACTTATCACCAAATTCTTTTGCAACCTCAAGAATTATATTTTTAGAAGCCGTCATAGCCTCCGCCGTTTGATAACGGTGTTCAAAATAATAATCTTGAAGATCAAGGGCTCCTCTTGTTGTTGGCGCATTTATATCCAAAACAGATTTATTTAATTTATACTCTCCGATAAAATTTTTAACATCTTTATCTTCAAGCATTTCTATCTTCTCCATACAATGGCTTATAATAAAACCGTCAGTTGTAACCATTGTAGGAAGAGAAGCTTTTTCCGCTATTTTTATAGCTTGAATTGTTCCGTCATAACCTTCCTGTGAATTTTCAGCAAAAATCTGTATCCAGCCAAAATCTCTGGCTGACATTGTATCTGAATGGTCACAATGAATATTAATAGGACCAGATAAAGCTCGATTAACCTCACACATAACAACTGGAAGTCTAAGCGCCGATACAATAGGTAAAATTTCATACATTAAAGCAAGCCCTTGAGAAGATGTCCCCGTCATAACACGAGCCCCAGCCGCAGCCGCCCCCAAACAAGCAGACATAGCAGAATGCTCCGATTCTACAGGAACATATTCTGTGTCAACAAGCCCGTCCGCCAAAAATTGCGCAAAAATCATAACAATTTCAGTTGCTGGCGTAATAGGATATGCGGCTACTACATCAGGGTTTATTTGTCTCATGGCCTCAGCCATTGCTTCATTTCCGGTTTTTGCTGCAACTGTCATTTATTTCACTTCCTTTTCCAAGGTTATTGCCTTTTCTGGTTTTGTGGGGCATTCATATGAACAGATGCCACAGCCTTTGCAATGTTTATAATCTATGCCTGAAACTTTTTTATTTTCATCTAAAAGAATCGCAATGTCAGGACAATACAACCAACATCTTTTGCAATCAATACATATATCTTTATGAAAAACAGGTCTTCTTGATCTCCAATCACCCGTTTCAAATTGAATAGCAGTTCCAGCGTCCAAAACATCACCCATTTGAAGTTCTTTAACTCCTAATAATTTTTTACTCACTTTAAGATGTTACCTCCTCATAAGCACGCTTAATAGCCTTAATGTTTCCTTCTATTATTTCCGGTTTATTGGCAAACTTCTTTTTTAATTTTAATTCAATCCCTTTTATTGTTTTGTCAAAGTCAAGTAGCCCCGAAACTTTAAGCATAGCTCCCAACATAGGAGTATTTGGTATATCTTGCCCAATTTCAGTTTTTGAAATTCCTGACGCATCCACGACAAAAACATTGATTTTGTTTTTGTTATTAAGATTTTTACTAACCTCTTCTGCGGTTAACGATGTATTTACAATTAAATTTCCATTTTCAAGCAGGCCATCTGTCACATCAACTTTCCCCATTAAAGTGGGATCTAAAACTACAACCAAATCCGGACTACTTATAGAACAATGAACATTTATAGGCTTTTTGGATAAACGGTTAAAAGAAGCGACAGGCGCTCCCATTCTTTCAGGTCCATACTCGGGAAAAGCTTGAATATACATGCCAGAATCCAAAGCAGCATCCCCAAATAAAAGTGAAGCAGTTTTAGCTCCCTGCCCCCCCCTACCATGCCATCTTACTTCAAACAAATCTTTACTCATTACATAAACTCCTCTCAATAATAAAAAAACAAATGTTTATATTTCTAGGTAATCCATGGACTGATCTTGGTCAAAACTATTTTATCCACCAAAATACCCACAATAATCAAAAACAAGAAAGGTAAAAGCGCTACAATAAATGCTTTCCACTTTCTAAGCCCATGGACTTTACGGGCTATGATAGCTTGTAAGCCATAGAGGAATAAGACAGTAAAACCGTATATCATATTATACCCTATTCTAAAATTTGTAAAGTCCATAGCCCCATTTTTTACTAAAAGAACAAAGATAATCGGCGCTGCAAGGACCAAGGTAACACCTGAAGAATAAAAAGACGCCTTAATATCTTTTATAAAAGCTCCCTTCCCCCCTAAAATATTTCCTCCCCAAAAAATTAAAACACCAAGAAAAGAAAACATTGCTAAAATAGCCGCAAGAAAAAAGATAAAAAAAGAAGAAAAAGTTATAACAAAAAAAACAAAAATTAAAACAAAAACAATGGGAGAAACAATTAATATTTTAAAGCCAGAAACTTCTTCTAAAAGGGTTCCTCCTATTGGAAAATATTGAGTTATAAAAACAACAAAAGTCGCAAGCAAAGACAAAATCATCGAGGTAATTCCTACAAATGTTACCGCCCCTTCATACCATTCCCCCTCAGGCATTTTTGTAAAAAACAAAATCGGCTGTACAAGCAATTTTTTTAATTCTATAAAATAATCTGTCAAAATTTAATCCCTTCTCCAGGTCATATCTTTAACTTAAATAATTCTACCATATTATAGTACCAAATTAGAAGTGAAACAAAATATATTATTCTTCCGACTGAAATTCCTCTTGGAAAATTAAGATAATAAATAAATATAATGTTAAACTTCAAATTAATATCTTTTAATATAAAAACAGTCACAGAAAAAGAATCGATAGACAGTTTACTTAATTCTTTAGAAGAATTACATAAACCAAAATCAACTGAAGAACTAATTGCATCTCTAAAAACAGTTGATGGAATCACATCTCTTCAAGATTACAACAAAATTGATGAAGTGGCGCTTACCAGTTTAGCTGATAGGGTTAAAAAATGGGGGATGCCAGTTACAAAAAACCACCTGATAAAACTCATAGAAAACAGAAAAGAGTTAAAAGCATATTTAGAAGAGATAAATCCTAATCAAAAATCTCGCATATTAAGAAAAAACGCGGAAGAGGTAAGACAAAGATGTCTTTCTTATCGCGAAAGTTTACACAAATTATTGCCAACTGAAAGATTTACTAAACTTAACATAGTCATTCCAGAAGAACCAAATACTGGAGGGCTAGATGAAGATGCTATGGCAGAAATCATGAGAAGATATCGATCAAAACTTGAATCAATTGCTTATGGATTGTCTATGATATTAAGAGAAGAAATGGGTTATGGTCTTTATCTAAGATAAGTTTCATATCCTAAAGTTTCAACAATTTATAACCCCTATCATAATCAGGGTGAATTTCTGATTTTACCGTAAATAATCGGGATGAACATCAGAAACATCTCCAATCACAGCCAATGTTAAATATTTATCATCAAAAATCTTTTGCGCTAACCTAATTATATCTTTCTGTGAAATTTTATCGATCTTATTAAAAATCTCTTCAATAAAAATCGTCTTTTTATGGAAAAATTCAGATTTTGCAATATAACTCATCCTAGCAGAGCTTGATTCAAGCCCCAAAACAAGCCCGCCCTTTAAATGCTCTTTTGCGCGGGAAAGCTCTTCCTCCGAGATCCCATCTTGTTTCATCTTTTTAAACTGTTCGAGAGTTAAATCAATGACCTGCTTAACATTCTTCTTTTCAGTCCCCGCGTAAACATAAAAAATACCAAAATCCCTAAATGGCTGAGCAGTTGAATAAATTGAATAGGCAAGCCCCCTTTTCTCTCTAACCTCCTGAAACAACCAGGAACTCATTGATCCCCCTAAAATTGTGTCAAGGACAGAGAGGGTATATCTATCATCATCTAGCTGGGATACCCCTTTTGTTCCCAGACACAAATGGACCTGTTCCGTATCTTTCTTTTTGATTTTTATATCTCTTTTTATATCAGGAAGGACATTTTCTTTTGATTTTTTTTCCCCCTGGAAATTTTCAAAAGCTTTTTCAAGCATTGAAACTAAATTTTTATGATCAACATCACCGGCCCCAGAAATAATTACATTGTCCGGCTTATACAATCGATCACGATATTTTATGAATGAGTTTTTTTCAAACCCAGAAACAGTCTCTTTTGTTCCAAGTGTTGACTTCCCAATTGGATGGCCATGCAAAATTGCATTATAAAAAAGATCATGGACCAATTCGTCAGGGGTATCTTCATACATATTTATCTCTTCTAAGATTACCCCTTTTTCCATCTGAATGTCTTCTTCTTTTAACAGAGGATTCAAAAAGATATCACTTATAACATCAACTGCAACACTCAGGTGTGTACTTAACACTACCGAATAATAAAGAGTATACTCTTTGCTCGTATAAGCATTCATTTTTCCGCCAACCGCATCAAGTTCGGAAGCAATTTGAAAAGCAGAACGCCTGTCAGTCCCTTTAAACGCCATATGCTCTATAAAATGAGTCAGCCCTTCTTCATTTTTAAGTTCATCGCCAGACCCGGCACCGACAACTATTCCAAAAGCAGCGGATCGGAGACTTGGTATACTTTCAGTAATAACTGTCAAGCCATTATTTAATATCGTCTTTTCCGAATTTGGTATTTTCATTTCATCCTCCCAGGTTAATTCCGATTAGGATAATCGGGATTAATTATACAATTCTTTTTCTCTTATATACTTTAAAACATTTCTCGGCACAAGCCTTGCAACAGATTTTCCGGTTTTAAGCTTTGAGCGAATATTCGATGAAGAAATGTCCTCCTTAAGCTCCATAAGATGAATTTTGTCTATCTCTTTTTGCAGCGGTGGAAATTTAAGTAGTCTTTTAAATGTCCGGATTTTTGCTCCTTGTCTTGTCCCAACGATAAATTCACAAAGAGTAAAAAGTTCAAGTGGCTTTTTCCAGTCTAAAATTTCAAGAATAGAATCCATCCCCATGATATAAAATAATTTGGTATTACTGCCATATTTTCTTTTTAACTCATTAAAAGTATCAACAGCGTAACAAACCCCTTGTCGATCCATTTCAAGTCTTGATAAAAAGAAACTTTTATATTTCTTGATTGTTATTTGAACCATTTGGTAGCGATCTTCTTTATCTGTAACTTTAGATATATCTTTGTGTGGCGGATTTCCGGAAGGCATAAAAACTATTCCGTCAAGAATAAATTCTCTTTTTGCCGCTTTTGCCAATGCGATATGTCCTTTATGAATAGGATCAAATGTCCCTCCCATAATGCCAAGTCTTTTAATTTTTTTTTGTCTCCCCACGTTTGTAGTATACAACATCTTTTTTCTTCATGCTTGATTTTATTAAAATTAGTAGTATAGTTATGAAAAAATAGCAGTATCGATCTCCCTTGATAAAGTGAAATTTTTTAGCAAAAGAGCAGATAATATAGTATAGAGGGGAGTGATAGAAAATGACAGTAAGTTTTCCTGTACATTTACCTCAAGCAACAGAATTATTATTTACAAAAAGATTTCAGGGTGCCCCACGAAGAACCGGAACTATTATCCCGATAAATATAAGACAGTTAGAAACATCTCATGCTACTTCTTCTTTTTTCAGCGAACTTATAAATCATTTAATAGATCCTCCTATAAGAGAGCTACGCATTCTAAACGGAACAGGCCATTTTAGTCGTCACTACAGCCTTTTCCCTTCTCCTGAATGTGAAGCATTACATATTCAAAATGAGGCTGATTATAATACGTTAGGAAGAGCTATTAAAAAAATCAAACCTCTTTTAAGACAAGCTGAAAATTATACCAATCCTTTTTCTTTTTTATCAGAATTAGATTATCAAGAACAAGTTGTTTTTATTGGAGAAATATTAAAACATGCAAGCAAACTGGATCATTCCTTATCACAAAGCAGACATGGAAAAGATTTGGGGGCAGAATCTCTAAAATTTTTATTCCAAAATTCCATTCCAATAATTCATATTAATATAAAAGACCATGAAGATATTAATCGCTTACAACTGCAGGGGAAATTTTTAGCGCAAGCCATTGAATCTCTGTTAAAACAGGGTTCTTTAAAAAAGCTAAACGTGCGAAATATCGCAAGAGACATAGCCGCCTACATTTATCCTTGGAATGAAAAAACAGCAAAAATGCTTGTAGATCAAATAACATATATAGAAAGAAAATCAAGTCCGTATGGAAAGCTTGACCAGGCCAATCATCTAATATGGTAAACCATCACACCCAAAACACTAAATGAACCTCGATTATCATAATCGGAGTAAACACAATACATCAGTCATTAAATCGATAAGTTTATCTAATCTGCCCATCTCCATACACAACATACTTATAAGAAGTAAGCTCTGGCAAACCCATAGGCCCCCTGGCATGAAGTTTTTGTGTTGATATCCCAATCTCCGAACCAAAACCAAACTCCCCTCCATCTGTAAACCGCGTCGAAGCGTTCACATAAACAGAAGAAGCGTCAACATATGATAAGAAATAATTCTCAGCCTCTTTATCCTTTGTAATAATAGTCTCCGAATGCTTTGTTCCGTATCTATTAATATGATCAACAGCTTCTTTATAATCTTTAACCACTTTTACCGCCAAAATAAGCGATAAAAACTCCGTAGTCCAATCTTCATCGGTTGCTTTTTTTATACTTGAATCGATAGCTAAAACTTTTTTATCTCCTCTTACCTCAACATTTGCCTCTTTTAATTCTGAAAAGATCATAGGAAGAAATTTAGCGGCAATTTCCTCATCAACAAGAAGAGTTTCTATAGCATTGCAAACAGAAGGACGTGAAACTTTTGAGTTATAAACAATTTCAAGCGCCATTTTAAGATCGGCAGTCTTTTCAACATAAGCATGACAGTTCCCTTCCCCAGTTTCAATTGTTGGAACTTTTGCCTTCTGAATAACTGTCTGGATTAAATTCTTACCCCCTCGAGGAATTAAGACATCAAGATATCCCCTCATCCCCATAAGTTCCTCTGAAGATTTGCGGGAAGTATCTTCAATTAAGCAAATAGATCCATCAGGGATCCCAACTTTATAGGCTGCACAACTTATAATCTCCGCAAGAATTTTATTTGAATTTATCGCGTCAGATCCTCCGCGCAAAACTGTTGCATTCCCGGATTTCATGCATAAAGAGGCAGAATCGACAGTCACGTTTGGACGTGCTTCATAAATTATTCCGATTACCCCAAGAGGAACCCTCCTCTTTTGAATTCTAAGCCCGTTAGGCCTTGTCCATTCCGAAATTACCTCAAAAACAGGATCTTTCAATTTTTTCACAACATCAAGAGAATCAATAATCCCTAAAATTCTCTTTTCATTAAGCATCAATCTATCAAGAAGAGCTAGAGATAAGCCTTTTTTCTCTCCGGCTCGAAGATCTTTTTTATTGGCGTCAATTATATTTTTTGAGTTTTCTCCCAAAGCATCAGCCATAGCATCCAAAGCTTTATTTTTTATCTCCGTAGAAATATTACCAAGCTTAATCGCCGCAGCTTTTGCCTTTTTACATTTATCTAAAATTTCTGTCATAACAATACAAGGTTATCTCTATGAATAACCTCACGTTCTCCTTTTTTCCCTAAAACTTTTTTAAGCTCTTCGGAACTTAATGTAACCAATCCCCTGGCTATCTCTTCTTTTTTTTCGCCAACAACAGATATAAGGGCTCCGGCGCCAAAACATCCATTAACTTCTTTTATGCCGACCGGCAAAAGGCTTGTCCCCCGGATCTTCAAAGCCAAAACAGCTCCATCATCAACAACTATCACTCCCTCAACTTTTAATCCGTGCGCTAACCAACGCTTACGGGATTCCAGCTTAGAAATCTTTGTCTTAAAAAGAGTCCCCTCCTTATCTCCCGAAACAATCTTTGATAAAACATTTTCTTCTCTTCCATATGCTATAACAACATAAACTCCCGCATCCATGCAAATCTTTATTGCTTCAAGCTTTGTTGCCATCCCACCCGTCCCGAGTTGAGTAGATGAATGTCCGGCAGCTTGTTTTATCTCTTCTGTAATTTCACTGATTTCGTCTACTTTATAAGAGACTCCTTCAGGTGTCTCCATGTAAAATCCATCAACATCTGTCAACATAATAAGAAGATCTGCGCCAATAAGGGAAGCAACAAGAGCAGCTAAATTATCGTTATCTCCAACCTTTATTTCATCAATTGCAACCGTATCATTTTCATTGACAATTGGAATAACTCCTTCATTAAGCAAAGTTGTCATAGTATTTCTGACATTAAGATAACGCTCTCTGTTTTCAATCGCATCACGAGTTAATAAAACCTGCGCGGTTGTAATTCCATATTTCTCAAAAGCTTTCTCATATTGACGCATTAAAACCGACTGGCCAATAGCTGCCGCAGCCTGTTTTTGGGGGATAGTTTTTGGTTTTGTCGTAAATCCAAGTTTCTGGGAACCGGTAACTATAGCTCCCGAAGTAACTATAATTATCCTCTTTTTTAAGGATGAGATTTCCTCTACTATTCTTTCGAGGTTTTTTACATCAAGTTTGTTTTCTAACGTAAGAGTAGAGCTTCCAATTTTTATGACAATTGTTTCATATCCAGACATAATGGGTTATTTTAACACAGAATAATTATTGGGGCAAAACAGAAACTTTTTTACCTGATTCAAAAGTAACAACACCAGGAGCAGTTGCAAATATTGTATGGTCACATCCCATTCCAACATTTTTTCCTGGATAGTATTTTGTTCCACGTTGACGTAATATTATATTGCCTGACTTTACAATTTGTCCGCCATAAACCTTAACACCTAATCGTTGGCCATTAGAATCGCGGCCGTTTTTAGAGGTACCGCCCCCTTTTTTATGTGCCATTTACAAAGATACCTCCGTTATTTCAACTTTCAACAAATTCTGACGATGCCCTTTTTTGCGATGATAATTTGATTTTGATTTATATTTATAATTTATCACTTTATCTCCCTGAAAAGAACCTAAAACTTTACCTAAAACCTTGGCAGATGAAACATAAGGAGTGCCAACTTCAATTTTTGTTTCATTAGAAACAAGAAGGACTTTATCAAACTTGACCTCACCTTCATTTTGACCGAGGAGTTCAATATTTATAATATCCCCCGTTTGAACTTTATATTGTTTATTCCCTGTCTCAATTATTGCATACATAACTTAGTAATTATAGCATAATATAAGGATTTTTGTCAAAAAAAGACAAAAAAGAACTCAGTTTTTTTCAAATAACTGTAACAAAACTAAATCGCATCGGGAGGAGCGTTAATAATGACAAAAGCATTTATTAAATCGCTGACATTTGTCCCCCCAACCCAAGAAACCGCGTTAAAAGGGGTAGAAACAATACTATTTATGGCATTATTCAATGCCGTTTTAAATTTCTCTGTACGAGCCGCTATCTCTTCCCCTGTTGGACGGCTTTCCCAAAAACTGGGACCCATATAATACACTGACTGCGAATCTTCATAACGACTCTGAAAAATAGGCTGCAATGTCTGTCCCATGGATTGGAAAATAGTCCCCCGTTGCTCCGTTGTAAAGAAATTCATAAAATATACCATAATTCTGGTGTTAGCATAAGCTTGCATTATTGCTTCCATATCTTCCGGATTATCTTTAGAAAATTTAATTTTAACAGCTTTTTTATCTCTTACACCACTTGACTGCGCCTGTTCCAAGGGCGGAAAAAGAAATGCATCAAAAAATTCTGTCCTTAAATAATCACCAATCGCCCGAGGATCAGTAATTGTTGTGTCATTCATCTTTTCTTTTAAAGCGGTTATAACAGTATCTTTTTTGGCCAAAAATTCAGCGTATTTAGCGGGATTTGCATTTTTAAAGCTCTGCTTTGAAGCAGTCGACGCTTGAGCAAAAGTATCCGCAGCATCAAATTGCGCGATAAAAAGATCTATCATTTTATTTCCTTCATCACGTCTCTTCATGTCTTTAAAATCCGTATCATTTGCTCCAAGCTGTTCTTGCATATATCCCTGCATATTTTTATCATTCATAGCCCTTAAATCGACAAATTGTTGTTCCGTTATACCAAGCGATACCGCATAATCTTTCATAACTTCATCCATTTGGGCAAATGCGGCATCAAGCGTTTCTCTGTCAGGAGGTATCCCGTTTTCAAAGGCTTGTCTAAATATCGGTTCAATATAAGTATCATGGTAAGTCCTTGCCCTTTCATCCAAGAGCGCTAATTTACTTACATCTATCCCTAAAGACTCCGCAATTTGTGCCCTCATATCTTCGGCAGCTTTAATCGCTTCTGCCATTTCCTCAAATTTTTCTCCACTGATATCAGAGAATTTTCTGTCGACATTGTCAACAAAGTTAAAGTCTTTAGGATCGCTCCCCTTTTTAAAAACTTTTCTAGCAATCATCTGCTTTTTATACCCTGACGGATTTGCTGTGGGAGCAAAGGCTGTTTTTGTGGTTAAATCTGTTGTTGGAAGAGTAGAACCGACTATAACACCATCTTTTTCAATTATAACCATAAGATTGCTAACTTTGTTATCTGTAACATCGCTTCTAAGATCAGAAACATCTATCTCTATACTATATTTTCCTAAAGAATCTGTTCTTCCTGTAGCTATTTCAACTATATCTTCACTATCTTTAGCTCCTTCCCCAATCGTGACATTTGCATCTGCCAAGGCGGAAGATGCCTGTATCCTTACATTTTTTATTGAACTTGCAAATATATTTGCAGACGTCGCCAGTCCTTTAACAGTTATAGCCCTTTCTAAAGAAGGAGTTACCCCTCCGCCACTGGAACTTCCACCAGAAGATGCACTTTTTCCACAATGGGTAGCAATAAATGGTAAGAACAAAACAAAAGCAAGAAATACAATCCAAAACATTCTTTTTTTCGGTGAGTCAAACATTAATCTCATTATATCCATCTCCTTATATCCAATGTGGATTTACACAAGTTGAATAAAAAATACACCTAAATAAAAAACATGTCAAGGAGAAATAAGAAAACTTAGTGGACCTTTTGGTTATCTTCTGAGGTAACACCTTTAATAGTAAGATTAATACGCCCTTCTCTATCAATTTCCATAACCTTAACAACTACTTCATCTCCAACATTCACCACATCTTCAACTTTAGCAACTCGTTTTTTATCAAGTTGGCTTATATGAACAAGCCCGTCTTTTCCGCCAGGTAATTCAACAAAAGCCCCAAATTGCATAATTCTTACAACCTTAGACTTGAAAACATCCCCTTCTTTCGGTTCAAAAGTCATTTCATCAATTCTACGCTTAGCTTCCTTCGCCCCCTCAGAATCTGAAGTTGTAATTAAAACTGTCCCATCATCTTCAATATCAACCTGAACCCCGGTCTCTTCAATAATTCTCCTAATATTCTTTCCTCCAGGCCCTATTACTAATCCTATTTTTTCAGGATTTATTTTAAATGAAATAACTCTGGGAGCATATTCTGAAAGTTCTTCTCTTGGAACCTTAATGGCTTCTTCAATCTTATCTAATATAGAAATTCTTCCTTCTTTGGCCTGATTAAGAGCCACTTCCAAAATTTCATATGTTAAACCTTTAATTTTTATATCAACCTGAATCGCCGTAACCCCTTTTCTTGTCCCTGTAACCTTAAAATCCATATCCCCCAAATGATCCTCAAGACCTTGAATGTCTGTTATTGTTACCCATTTATCATTATCCGTTATTAACCCTATAGATATCCCGGCAACTGGAGAAGAAATTTTAACCCCCGCATCCATAAGAGCAAGAGTTGAACCGCAAGTAGAAGCCATGGAAGTAGAACCATTTGAGCCTAATGCCTCAGAAACAAGTCTCAAAGCATAAGGAAATTTCTCTTTGGATGGAATAACAGGCAAAAGCGCTTTCTCAGCAAGGCTACCATGGCCAATCTCTCTACGCCCAGGACCTCGCAAAGGCCTTACTTCCCCAACAGAAAATGCTGGGAAATTATAATGATGCATATAACGCTTTTCCGTATCTTCAAGATCAAGCCCTTCAATCATCTGGGCATCTCCGGCTGCCCCCAAAGTTGCTATCGTCAACACTTGAGTTTGGCCTCGCGTAAAAAGAGCCGAACCATGAGCTCTCGGCACAACGCCAATTTCACAGGTCACTTTGCGAATCTCTTTTAACCCGCGGCCATCTAAACGTTTTTTCTTCTCCAAAATCATATTTCGCATAAAATCATATTCTATGTTTTCTATAATTTTTGACACATCTTTTGGCTTTTTTTCCAAAACACTTTTTATGTCATCATTTTTTTCCAATTCTTCTTTTATCTTTTCCTGAATTAAGGAAAGTTCATTCATCTGCTCTTTTTTATCGGTTATTATAATAGCCTTTTCTATCTTCTCTTTATAATTTTTATTAATAAAATCTTCTATTTTTTTGTCTATAGAAACAGCCGAAACCTCGATTTTTTTCTTTCCGAATTTCGCAATCAATTCTTCCTGAAGAGAAACAACCTTTTTTATAAAATCATGCCCTTTTTTAATCGCAGCCAAAATTTCTTCTTCCGGCAATTCTTTTGCGCCGGCTTCTATCATTAAAATCTTATCTTTTGTCCCCGCAACCACAATGTCCATATCAGATTCACGCATCTGTGACATAGTAGGATTGACAATTAAATCTCTTCCTATTTTTCCAATGCGCGCAGCCCCTATCGGCCCTTCAAATGGAATTTCAGAAATCGAAAGAGCGGCTGAAGCGCCTATAATCCCAAGAATATCAGGCGGATTTTCCTGATCAACAGAAAGGGGAGTTACAACAATTTGAACATCATTAATATATCCTTCAGGAAAAAGGGGGCGTATAGGCCTATCAATCTTACGCGCGTTAAGGATTGCTTTTTCAGAAGGTTTTCCCTCTCTCCTAAAAAAACCACCGGGAATTTTGCCCACAGAATAAAGTTTTTCTTCAAAATCAACAATAAGCGGGAAAAAATCTATCCCCTCACGAGGTTTTGATGATGCCGTAGCAACTGCAAGTATCATAGTATCACCAAGTCTTACGGTAACCGAACCAGATGCTTCAAGCGCCATATGACCGGTTTCAATAGTAAGTACTTTTCCAGAATCCAAATCTAACTCAGCTTTTTTTAATGTCATTTATTTTAATCCGAGGCTTGCAGTGAGGGTAGCATATCTTTTTGCGTCAACACGCCCAAGATAATTAAGCAGTCTTCTCCTCTGTCCGACTAAAATTAAAAGCCCCCTACGACTACTTTGATCTTTTTTATTACTTTTTATGTGTTCAACCAACTGGGTTATACGTTCGGTAATAAGGGCTATTTGCACTTCTGGAGATCCAGTGTCACCTTCACATGTTGCATATTTTTTTATTACTTTATCCTTAACGACTTTATTAAGTGGCATTACTTTTTTATTATAACACAAAGTATAAATACTTAGCAATAGAAAGATTTGTGAGTTGGTGAGTTCACCCCGATTATTCATAGACGAACAGAATTCTAGCAGAGTGTTGGAAATTTCCCCAGGTATGAACCCCGATTTCCTAATCGGGGTTCAGTTAGCGTTCTGACTGTGACGGCAAACAATCTCCTGCAAATCTTTTATTATAGAATTCCAGTACTTGGAAGTTCCCGCCTCTGGAAAATGTTTTTTAAAATCTGGTTCTCCGCTTTGAATGGCAAGCCACGCAACATAATGAATGATCCTCATCCCTCGAAGCGGTTCTGCCAACTCAAAAGATTTTTTATTAAATGACCTAAAAGTTTCATATCCTTTAAAAAACCATTCAAGTTCCCGTTTTGAATTGTAAATGGTATCAGGCAAAAGCATCCACAGGTCTTGAACAGGCGGCCCCAGGCAAATATCGTCAAAATCGATTACAAATATACCTTCATTTGGCCGATGTATTAAATTCCCCTTATGACAATCGCCATGTATTAAAATAAATTCTTGATCATCAAACAAAGAGTCAAACCTATCAATAAAAAGATCCGCGGCGGTTTTAAATGAATTTCTAAAATCAGGCAGCAAATAATCTGTACCAAGCAAAACTTCTAAATGATGTTTTGTTGCGACAGAAGGCCGCCATTTTATACGAATTGATTCTTTATGCCTCTCCCCCACCTTATGAATTTTTGCAAGCATTCTACCGACTGTTTCCCACCCTTCTTGATTAAATTCATCAATAGCCCGCCCCCCTTTTTTAGAAAATATCGCATAAGATATATCTCCAAAAGAAAAAAGAGTTTTATTGTTTATTTCAATGGGAGGGATTACTGAAACTTCGTCAGCAGACAATTTTTTCAAAAAGAGATGTTCTTCCTGTATCATCTGAGACGTCCATCTCTTCGGCCTGTAAAATTTGACGATAAACCTTTTTTGAGAATCAAATTCTTCAAGCTCATAAACGCGATTTATGTAGCTATTTCTCTTGATACAGATATTTGAGAGTTTAACCTGAAGGGTCTCTTCCAGAGAGCTAAAAATCGCATCGTAAGTTAAGTTTTGCCAGAGGTTTTCCATTTATCTAATAATAGCACAGAAATAGAAGGCAGATTGTTTCTTCTGCAATTTAATTTATTTATTGTCGAGAAGAAAAAAACATGTCAACAATATCTTCGAAAGTTCAACCAAATCCTGGGCTAAAAACAATTACTCCCCGCAAATCGCAACCACATAACTTAACTCCTAAAAATTTAAGACTTGATATTCCTCTTATAAATATTAATTGCGCCAATTGCATTCCCATTAAATATTCCAATCATCAGTATAATGAATTGTTGGCAAAAATGGCAGCCCGTCATTGCTACTCTGTTGACAGAAATATTCCCAAAGAGACAAGAACTACTCATCCGTCAATTCCAGGCATAACTATCTATTCAACCCGCAGCCTTTATAATAATCCATATAATATAGAAGGAGAAGCTGCATGGAAACCCTCAGGAGGAAGCCCTGCAGTCATTATGATGAAAGAAGATCAATTTGCTCAAATTGATCTTTCATCTGCGGAAGAAACACTGCTTATCGGATTTAAACATAATGAAAACAATTTAGCTGTTGCAATAAAAACGGAAAAATCCATTATACTCATACAATTTAGGAGACACACGTTATCAATGGAGGCAATTCACAAGTGGCTTGAAAGACAAAATATTAAGATCGAACAAATTATCTTTTTAAGTCCTGTTGATAAAAAACATCTCTTTCAAGAGATTCCTACCCTCACATTGGATCCTTTTTCAAAACTAGGGGATCATTCCGATTATCGCAGTCCATATATAATGGCAGGAAAAGCGGGGCTTATATTTTTAAATAACAGCGAAACAACAAATAATTTTTACCGCTGGGAAAAAGCAATAACCGAAGAAGGAAACAGAACAGCAGAAATAGATAAAGAGAAATGTAAAGCAGAAGAGATGTTGGGAGCTGTGTTAATAGACTCTATAGAAGGGCTTTTGTTGGAATATGCAAGTCAAACGGGACAAGGATGTTTAACTCCTATTAAACTTGGCCAATTATACGAAAGTGTTTTGCAGGATAAATCTTTTGATTTTTTAAGATATTTTTTTATTAAAACATATGACAAGAAAACAGACAAACCATCAAACTGGACAGCTCTTTTTTCTCTCTATTTAGCAAAAAGGGCGATGCCAGTTATTGCTCCAAGTATCGTTGATGTTGATTCCAGGATAACAACCCTACGCTCTCTTTATTATGGGTGTTCCAGACTTTCAAGATTTTTCAACCGTATCGAAGCCATGGAGCTAAACATTTTATTTGACAAGTTGCTTGTGGAAGCCAAACAAAAAAGAGTTTTAGACAATGCGGATTTTATTTTTATAGAGAAGAACCTTAATGCCAGAAAAATGCTAAGTTATTACGAAGGATTGCAGGATAACGATGTATTGATGGTTGTCCACTGGAATTTCCCCCAATGGAGCGCATTCCCATTCTGGATGCTTCAAAATGAGGGGATAAACATTCTTTCAATTGTCGGAGGATATGAATATGCTCGTGATGATGAATTATTAAGGCTTGTTATTGAAAAGGGATGGGGAAGTGTTGCTATTGCAACATATTTAAAAAGAGAAAAAGATTCTTCATTAAGCGAATGGGATGGGTTGACAGATCTTAAAGCAAGTTCAACTTTAGTAAAAAAATTTGGGGCTGAACCGGTCGGCCAGGTCATTGCTATTGAAAATAAAAACTCCGAAGATTTTTTTAGATATCTTTTGCCAGCTATAACTGATCTAATTCAAAGTAGAGCCGATTTTAATGCAGACAATCCGTCCTCCCTGGTTTGCAAATTTATCAGTGTAGGCAGACAATTGTTTCTGGCAGCTCCCTTAACAGTTAAAGCGCTCCCTGCTTTAGTTCGTTTTATAAAAACAAGCGAAGATATTTCGCCACATTGTGAAGGACGCTTAGGTTATAAGTTGGTTGGTCTTTCCAATGCGGCAAAAAGAGGAAAACTTACTGAAGATTTTTTTGAATATGCCCTGCCAAATCTTGCACATCTTATAACAACCCTCGATGAACTTGATCCCCAAAAAAAGGGTTCGCTGACAAACATGTTATTTACAAAAGGAGCTTTTTTGTCAGCAAATACGCGATTAAGAGAAAGACTTACATGGGTAACAATTAAAAATCTTCTGCCTCACATCAAATCAAAAAATGAATTAGATGAATTTTTAGAAAAGCTCCCATCATGGAAAGATAGCCTTGAAAATTTAAATCATTTGATGTCCCTGCTTGGCAATAAGCCCAAGGCATTCCCCCTACCACCTAAAGAGACAGGACATTTAATACTGGAAGTTGTAACAGCGCAAAGTCCGACTTATTCGGTTATTTTAAGAGGAGCCTTAGCTTCTCCTTCAATAAGCAAGGCAAGATACCAGCCGATAAAAGATTTTTTAGCCTCAAAGCAAATTGATCTGCGGCTAAAAATGAACGTTCTGGCAGACTACACGGAACTGCTGCAAATGGATGAACTTTTCTTCCCCGACAAGGAAAGTCTTCTTCAAAATAATCCATTTATACAACCACATGCATCGCAAGACAAAGAAAAAGATAAAATAGAAAAAACATTTGGACATCTTGCGGAAAAAATCAACGCTATCATCCAAGGAATAATGGAAACTCCGCCAGAAAAAAAAGCCAAAGCAAGACGATTGCAGGAAAGAATATCTTCCCAAATGAATGCTTTCAGGGAATCATTTTTAACAAATGTACTTGGGCGCCCAATAACAGATACCGAAATCGGTTTTATCTCTAAATCTGAAAATTACGAGAAAATCCTTCGTCTTGTCGCGTTGGTTTTTACAATTGACAGGGGTGAAAGCTTTCGAGAGCCCCTCTTGGCGCGAGTCTTACTCACAAAATTATTAAACGTCTTCTTTTTAAATTATGATCCAACCGCAGCCGATCCTCAAGCCAAAGCAAACGCAGAAATGAATACATGGCTATATTCTTTGAGCCTGGAAGATTTCAAATCAATCGCAAAAGAGGCTTTTGGGCAAAATACAGAAAGAATACTTAAAGATAGAAAATGCAATAAAGAGATAAGAGCACAACTTATGGCAAAAGGCTACAACAATCGACTCTGGAGTTACGGGATTGATTTTAAAGCTCATGCCAAGGAAGGATTAAATCAGGAAGAAAAAAGAGGACAGATACTATCCGCAACATTTGAATTGGTTGAAATAGCTCTTTTGGCAAAAATCACGCAGATAGAAGGCAGAGAAATTACTTTGCAATATGCCGACAATTTAGATAGCTATCAAAAAGCAAAGGAATTTGCCGATTTAATAATAGAAAGATCCTTTCATTTAACAGCCAACATGAAGAATCGTTTAAGATATATACTGGAATCAGTCAGAGAAATGGATAGGCAGCCAATTTTAGATGACTTAACTGAAAGAATCTTTCGGGTAACAATTAAAAAAGATCTGTTTACAGAGTCTTATTCAGGTGTCGGGGTTCCCGGATGTTTTAATCCTAGAGGTATCCACAGAGAGATGCCTTATGTCCACGCAACAGAAGCCAATGCGGGTTTTATTCAGGTTGTTGCTCCAAAAGGGAACCAAGTAGCAAACGCGGTCGTTCTTTATATGAACAAAGGAGCATATGTCTATGCCGGCTATAATGGGACAGGCTACAACATGGATCGGATATTTGCGCAAGCTTTAATAAAGCTTACTGAATTTGTTCCTGCTGTTATTCTTACTCCATCATCCGCAGGTTTTGATTCGTTAAAAAAGTTTGCTGTCCGTCGTAAAATGAAAATAACCAAGCCGCCGGCAATTTTTTCAAGCCAATATGTAGATTATGGAGAGGTAGACCAGCTTGGAAATATTACGCTCGAAGAAGATTTTTATATCATTACAAAAGACTCTTTTGCACAATTATCAAGTGATTTATAAAGATTAACCCCGATGATTCATAGACGAACAGAATTCTAGCAGAATGTTGGAAATTTTCCCAGGTATGAACCCCGATTTCCTAATCGGAGTGAATAATCTAGGTTAACATAAAGGTAAAATTTTGGTATAATGTATTTTTCAAGCGCCAAAAATTATTACAGAGTTTGTCTTCATATTATTTTTGTAACGGGGTGTAGCTTAGCTTGGTAGAGCGCCTGGTTTGGGACCAGGAGGCCGTAGGTTCAAATCCTATCACCCCGACCAATTCAGACATTTTGAAAATTCAGAGGCGATTCCTGGAACAATGCAGCAGTCGGCCTACACACTCCGAACCGGAACAACCACGTGACGGACATTCGGAACAGCTTATCGGCTTTCGCGCCGCCATTATATTTTCTAAAAGTGTAATTTATAAGTCCCTGGCGACCCTGAAGCCAGAGTCAGAGAAGCTCTTCTCTTGATAATTGTGGACCCGTTTTGCGCCGCGGAAGCTCTCCTGTCTGCCACTCACAAAAGAACCACCGCGCAATACTTTCTGACTACCATCTTTAGGCCCTTTAGGATTAATCAACTGAGTAGGATCATAGCTGTCACCCCACCAATCAGCTACCCATTCCCAAACATTTCCTGCCATTCCCATTACTCCAAACGGGCTGGCTCCTTCAGGGTGAGAATCCACAGGTTCTGGCTCTTCTTTTTTCCCATTTACACTAGATGTAAATTTAGATGTGTCAAAATCATTTCCCCACGGATATTTACGGCCATCTGTTCCTCTTGCGGCAAGTTCCCATTGAGCTTCTGTTGGAAGATGGTATCCTTTTCCTGTTAAATTTGCCCCAAGGATTACTTTTATACATTCACCAGCTCTAACACAGCGACCAGAACAGGGGGCATCGCCCTTCATAGTATAAGCAATAGTATAAACAGGCTCTAGCCCCTGTTTCTCGCTTAACCAGTTACAGTACTCAATAGCACCAAACCATGACACAAAAACTACTGGATAATTGGCTTTTTCAGGATTTGATACTGTCTCCGGAACTTCTCGTTTTGTATCTTTAAGGTACACGGCAAATTCCTTGTTTGTCACAGGGTATTTACCTATACTGTAGCCAGAAACAGTTACCTCTCTCACCGGTTGTTCATCATCGTAATTAGTACTCCCCATTTTAAATGTTGATGCAGGAATTTGAATCATCTCAGTTATACTACCAACCGAAGAAAGAACTAAACCTTTCAAAAAACAACCAAAAGCAGCAAGTTTAGTAGAGTCGGTCATAGATCTGTGAATCATATTCCTTGTAAAAGGAAATCCATAGGCTATAACATTTGCGATAAATTTTTCAATTAAAGTTACATCCTCAAAAGATTTTATCTCTTCAAAGCTTAGATATAACTCTTTTATCGGGCTTCTTTCTATTGTCTTATCCAAATCAAAAGATACTACCTTTTTATATATCATTTCATAATACTTTCGAATAAAGGCTATTGAAATTTCAAGGGAAATGATATCCATTTTTTTCGAATGGTGCGAAAGCCTTAAAATCTCAGAAAAAAGTAGCAGCTTGAGAGATTGCGATTTTTTCCTCAATAAGCTATAATTTAAATATGAAAATACTTAAACAAGAGAAAAACGGCAATACCCAAATACTTGAAGTAGAAGTAGAATTTGATACTTTTAAAAAAGAGAGAGAACTTGTTATTGATAATTATGCCAAAGAGATGTCAATTCCCGGTTTTCGAAAGGGGAAAGCCCCAAAAAATATTATTGAAAAAAATCTGAATCCCGAAGCAATAAACGATAAAGCTGCCCAAAACATGATTTCCGATATTTATCCTGCCCTTATTAAAGAACACAACATTGATCCTGTCGACTATCCAAAAGTCGATATAATAAAACTCGAAGAAAACGAGCCTTTTTTATTTAAAATAGAAGTAGATGTCTATCCTGAAATAAATCTTGGCGAATATAAAGGAATTAAAATAAACAAAAAATCGACTGAAGTTACAGAAGAAGAAGTAACTTATGCTATAGGCAATATTCAAGATCGTATCTCTAAATTTGTAGACGTAAAAACCGAAAGCGCAACAACACAAAAGGGCAATAACCTTACACTCGAAATTGGGGCGCAGGTTGAAGGGATAGATGTTAAAAGCTGGCCAAGACAGGTTGAAAATTTCCCCCTTGGCAAAAACCTTATAAATGAAGAGTTTGATGCAAATATAGAAGGATTGAAAGCCGGTGAAGAAAAATCTTTCAAAATTAAATTCAATGAAACCTATCATATAAAAGAGGTCGCTTTAAAAGAGGTTGATTTTAATGTGAAGGTCAAAAAGATCCAACACAAAGAACTAATCCCTATTGACGATGAGTTCGCCAAAAAAGTTAGTGAGTTCGGAACTCTCGCAGAACTAAAAAAAGAGTTAAGAATCAACATGGAACAAGAAAAAAAAGACCAAGCTGAAGCTGATTTAAAAAATCAAATAATAGATGGAGTTTCCAAAAATGCAGAAGTCTTACTCCCCTCAAGTCTAATCAACATAGAAATAGATATAATGCTAGATGAATTGAAAGCATCTTTGTCCAGAAGCAATTTAACCCTGGAAAACTATTTGAAAAGCATTAGAAAGACGGAAGAAGAGTTGCGCAATGAATTGAAGATGCCGGCAACATCCCGGGCCAAAGGGAAAGTAGTATTAAAAAAAATTGCTCAAGTTGAAAACTTAGAGGTCACTCCATATGATTTCGACACCGAAATAGCCCTTATGGCACAGGGGAACGATATTCCTGCGGAAGAATATAAAAAATCACTTGGAGAAGGAACTATCAGATATGTAAACGATTATATATTGAGGCGAAAAGCTCTGGATTTTTTAATAAGCAACGCGAATATCAGCTAAAACTTGTAAGAATAAATAAGGAGGACTCAATATGAAAGAAATTTCCCAGTTAATTCCGATGGTCATCGAACAAACAAGCAGAGGAGAACGTTCTTTTGATATCTTTTCACGGTTATTAAAAGAAAGAATTATATTTATCGGCACCCCAATCGATGATGAAATTTCAAACCTTATAATCGCCCAGCTTTTATTTTTAGAAGCTGAAGATGCCGGCAAAGATATAAATGTTTATGTAAACTCACCAGGAGGGGTTGTAACAGCAGGGCTTGCCGTTTATGACACACTTCAGTACATAAAAAGCCCCATAACAACAATTTGCATAGGACAAGCAGCTAGCATGGCGGCCCTTCTTTTATGCGCGGGGAGCAAGGGGAAACGATATGCTCTGCCAAATTCCAGAATTATGATACATCAACCTCTCGGAGGCGCGCAAGGACAGGCAACAGATATAGAAATTCAAACACTGGAAATTTTAAGAATCAAAAAACTTTTGAATAATGTTCTTGTTACCCATACAGGTCAATCGTTAGAAAAAATAGAAAAAGACACCGACCGTGATTTTTATATGTCAGCAGAAGAAGCAAAAAAATATGGTATTATAGACCAAGTTATAACATCAATGAAAGATGCTTCTTCTGGCAATAAAAAATCAAAATAGATGACTTCAAACAAAAAATCAAATAAAGATAAAACTGAAAATACTTCAACATGGAAAGAGGAATTTCCATTAATTCCCATACGTAATATTGTTGTTTTTCCTCAAATGATAGTCCCTTTATTTATCGGTCGCAGCAAATCTATTAAAGCCCTTGAAGAAACGCTTAAAAGAGAAAAAGTCGTCGTATTTTCATCGCAAAAAAATGAAGAAGTAGAAGATCCTTCGTCTCAAGATCTTTGCACGATAGGAACACTTGGTGAAGTAGTACAACTGCTTGAGCTGCCTGACGGAACTATAAAAATATTAGTAGAAGGAATTTCAAGAATTAAAATAGAAAAATTTACACAAGAGTCACCCTACTACAAAGTTTTGGCCAGCAGAATTGCAGAACCGGAAGGGGTAACAACTGAAATCGAAGCGCTGATCAAAAACACAATAAAACTCTTTGAAAAATATGTAAAATTAAACAAACGAATTCCGCCTGAAACTTTAATGTCCATAATAAATGTGGATAAGCCTGGACGACTAGCAGATCTTATTGCTTCATACATAACCCTTAAAATAGACGAAAAACAGATGATCTTGGAATCTATTTCAGTGGAAAGCCGACTAAAAAAACTTTGCCAAATCATAGAAAAAGAGCTTGAAGTCCTGGAAGTTGAAAAAAACTTGCAAAGTAAAGTTAGAAAACAGATAGAAAAAGTTCAAAAAGAATATTATTTAAAAGAAAAATTAAAAGCCATAAAAGAAGAATTAGGAGAAGAGACGGAAGAAGGGTCGGAAGATTTTTCCTCCGGTCCGGAAATTGATGAATATAAAAAGAAAATCGCAAAAGCAAAACTTCCCGCGAACGTAAAAGAAAAAACAAAAAAAGAACTGGATCGCCTGGAAAAAATGACCCCCATGTCAGCCGAAGCAACGGTAATTAGGACATATCTTGATTGGTTAATAGATCTTCCCTGGAACAAAAAGAGTAAAAGCAAAATAGACATCCAAGAAGTAGAAGAAAAATTAAACAAAGATCATTATGGATTAAAAAAAGTTAAAGAGCGAATTGTAGAATATTTCGCAGTTCTCAAGCTGACAGGACAAATAGGAGGGTCAATCCTTTGTCTTGTTGGCCCCCCGGGAGTTGGAAAAACAAGTATCGCATCAAGCATCGCCGAAGCTATGGGAAGAAAGTTTGTCCATGTCTCTTTAGGCGGTATCCGCGATGAAGCAGAAATCAGAGGACATAGAAGAACCTATGTCGGAGCTCTTCCGGGAAGAATTATACAAAACATAAACAAAGGAAAAGTTGCAAATCCTGTCTTTCTTATGGACGAAGTGGATAAAATGGGAATGGACTTTAAAGGAGACCCTGCAGCAGCCCTCCTTGAAGTATTAGATCCCGCACAAAACAAGGAATTTGTCGACCATTATATAGATTTGCCGTTTGATTTATCAGATGTTTTCTTTATAACAACAGCCAACACAATAGAGCCAATCCCCCGCCCTCTTCATGACAGGATGGAAATTATTGAAATGTCAGGATACACAGAAGAAGAGAAACTGCATATCGCAAAAGAATATTTGCTGCCAAGAGAAATACAAAAACATGGATTAAAAGAGTTGCAGGCAAAAATAGAAGACAATGCTCTCCTTCAAATGATACAAAGTTATACCAGAGAAGCCGGAGTCCGCAATCTTGAAAGGACAATAGCAACAGTTCTGCGTAAAATAGCAACACAACTTATAAAAACAAAAGAAGAAGACAAAGTTTTTTTGGTTAATAAAGACAATCTAAGTTTTTACCTGGGAGCCCCAAAATATCATTATGGCCTTGCAGAAAAAGAAGACCAGATGGGGGTTACAACAGGACTCGCATGGACTGAAGTAGGAGGAGATACTCTCCCTATTGAAGTAACAACAATGAAAGGGAGAGGAACACTAACAATCACCGGACATTTGGGAGAGGTTATGCAAGAATCGGCCAAAGCAGCCATGAGTTATGTAAGATCAAAGTGTGATGAATTAGGAATTGATGAAAACTTCTATCGTAAGCTTGATCTTCATATACATGTTCCGGAAGGAGCCGTCCCAAAAGATGGGCCAAGCGCAGGAATTGCAATGGCAACAGCCCTCGTCTCCTCTTTGTGTGAAATACCGGCACGTAAAGATGTTGCAATGACGGGAGAAATAACGCTAAGGGGCAAAGTACTTGCAATCGGCGGACTAAAAGAAAAACTTCTCGCGGCTCGAAGGGCCGGCATCATAGAGGTAATTCTCCCCTATGAAAATGAAAAAGATTTGAAGGAAATAGAAGAAGAGCTGCCAAAAGACATGAAATTTACACTTGCCAAAGAAGCCGATGAAGTTTTAAGAAAGGCTTTAACCTTAGATCCTTTTACCTATAGAAGGCCAACCGAAGATCTTCCAAAAGAAGAAAAAACTCCCCCTTTTGACGACCAAATGTTTGCTTAAAATTGAATCTCTAAAGGAACCACTTCATCAATTTTTAGAAAAAGACAGGAATGAGATAAAGCGCCTCGCAAGGAACTGATAACCTCATCATCCAACAAATTAAAGCTTTGAAAAATATCCAATAGTTTGATTTTCATATTCAAAGATAAATCATTCTGCCTTAAAGCTTTTATTAAGGCTGGAGCCGCGCCCCGGCCTAAATGCCTGATTTTTTCTAAATATAAATCTGCGTTTTTAGGATCACTAAAAGCTTTTTGTAACATTATGTACGCTATAAGTTTGTCTTCGCCGCCTTTTTTTCTCCCTTTATTTTTCAAGCTTATTAGTGTCAACGCTATTTCAGAACCAAAAAGATTAACGCCAAAAACATTTCTATCCAACATTTGCTCCAATCTATCTATGGCTGCCGTATCATTAAGATGCCTCAACACACGAATAGCTTCAATCCTCAAAGGAAAAACCTCAAAATTATTTCCAGCATAGTCAAGTAAAACATGAACGGATTCTTCCCCTTTAAAACTCCTTAAGGCTTTTATATTAGACAACCTGAGATTTCTTGAACCATCACAAAACGGGCTCATGGTCCAAGTAGGCATGTTTTCCCTTAAAAACCTTATAGCATTTTCACGGCGCGCAATTAAAGTATTTTTACCATAAGAAACAAAAGTTACAGTTCTCACAAAGAATCTTGTTAACATATTAAAACACCTCTATATATTATAACACCATTTTCCTGTTATTTTTAGAACTATTCAACGATTTTATGCTAAAATAAATATAGTCATGGAATTTAAACAGACTCTTAATTTGCCAAAAACCGATCTTCCTATACGCGCAAACTCAAATGCTGCTCAAGAGGAGTTTTTGAAGTTCTGGACTGACAATGAAATCTATAAAAAACTTCTTGAGAAAAACAAAGAGAAGGAAAAATTTATTTTACATGACGGTCCACCTTACGCAAACGGGCATATTCACCTTGGCCATGCAATAAACAGAATATTAAAGGATATAGTCATTAAATATAAGTCGATGTCAGGATTTTATTCCCCCTTTATACCAGGTTGGGATTGTCACGGGCTTCCAATTGAAACCCAATTACTAAAAGAGCTTGGAGACAAAAAGCATGATATCGGAATTTTAGAATTCAGAAAAAGATGCCACGATTATGCCATGAATTTTGTCTATATACAAAGAGATGAATCGATAAAACTCGGACTTTTGGGAGATTGGTTCAACCCCTATCTGACCCTTGATCCTCCATATGAAGAAAAAATAATTGAAACTTTTGGTAAACTGTCAGATGAAGGATATATTTATAGAGGCTTAAAACCGATTCACTGGTGCCCAAATTGTGAAACAGCTCTTGCTGAAGCTGAACTCGAATATGAAGATGAAAAATCCCCGTCGATTTATGTTAAATTTAAAGTTAAAGACTCAAAATCGGTCAGTTTAAAAAATCCTGTTTTCTTTATAATATGGACAACAACCCCATGGACATTGCCCGCAAATGTTGCAATTGCAGCCCACCCTAAATATGAATATGCTTTTGTCCATGTAAACGATGAAATCTGGATAATAGCGGAAGGGCTTGTAACAGCTGTCATGGAAAAATTTGGCGTTTCAGATTATAAAATAATAGATAAAACAAAAGGAGAAAATCTCGAAGGAATTTCAACCGCACACCCCTTTCTTGAAAGAGATTCTATCCTGGTTCTTGATGAGTATGTCACGCTGGAACAAGGAACTGGACTTGTACATATTGCTCCAGGACACGGAATGGAAGATTATAAAGTAGGATTAAATTACAAACTTCCGATAATAATGCCAGTTGATGAAAAAGGATATTTTGATAACACTCTCCCCGATTTTATTTCCGGGAAAAACATCATAGAAGCAAACAAGATAATAGGCCAAAGGCTTGAAAGCGATGGAAATCTTCTTAAACTTGAATTTATAAAACATTCATATCCCCATTGCTGGAGATGTAAAAAACCTGTAATATTCCGTGCAACAGAACAGTGGTTTATCTCTGTAGAACACAACAATATGAGAGAAAAGGCGTTAAACGCTGTTGCAGAAACAAAATGGATCCCAAGCTGGGGTGAAAATAGGATTAGAGGAATGATAAATACCCGTCCCGACTGGTGCATCTCAAGACAACGCTCATGGGGAGTTCCAATTCCTGCTTTTTACTGCACAAAATGCAAAAAAGTTCATTTTGGGGGCAAATACAATAAAGCTGTCCAGGAATTGGTTAAAAAAGAAGGGACTGACGGTTGGTTTAAAAAAGAGGCAAAAGAGATCCTTCCACAAGGAATAAAATGTGAATGCGGCAATTCTGAATTTAGCAAAGAGACAGATATTCTCGATGTATGGTTTGAATCCGGCTCATCCCATGCCGCAGTTTTAGAAACAAGATTATCCTGGCCTGCAGACCTTTACCTTGAAGGATCGGACCAGCACAGAGGATGGTTTCAATCTTCCCTGTTAACATCTGTCGGAGTAAAAGGAAAAGCTCCGTTTAAATCTGTTTTGACACACGGCTTTACAATAGACGACAAAGGGAAAAAAATGAGTAAATCCCTGGGAAATGTCATAGATCCTCTTGATGTTATAAAAAAATATGGGGCTGATGTTTTGCGCCTTTGGGTCGCATCAACCGATTTTAGAAATGATATGGCTGCCTCCGATAAAATCTTAAAACAGGTACAAGATGCTTATCTAAAAATCAGGAACACCTGCAGGTTTTTGATAAGCAATTTATCGGATTTTGAAAAGCCATTAGCCTTAGATAATTTGGAAGAGATCGACAAATGGATATTAACAAAACTTAACGAATTGATAAAAAAAATCAATTCAGCCTATGAACAATATGAACTTCATATTGTTTATCATGCCTTATATGATTTTTGTGTAACAGACTTAAGCGCACATTATCTTGACATGTCAAAAGACAGGCTTTATTGCGATAAAAAAGATTCTAAGAATAGAAAATCCGCACAAACAGCAATTAATGAAATCTTGATAACATTGCTTAGATTGATGGCTCCGATTTTGAGCTTTACGGCAGAGGATATTTATAGATACTACAAGAAGTGTACAGTGGAAAGTGTACAGTGGAAAGTAGAAAGTGTTTTTTTGCTTGATTTGCCGAGGGATAAAAAAGAATTTGAAAATTTAGCGTCAAAAGAAGAGTGGGAAAAGCTTTTTGAAATACGAGAAAAGGTTTACAAGAAAATAGAAGAAGCTCGCAGTGAAAAAAAGATAGCCTCATCTGTTTCCGCGATGGTTTTAATTTTGGCAAAAGACAAGGAACTTAAACTTCTCTTATCATACAAAAAAACTTTGGAAATCTTTTTTATAGTATCAAAAGTAGAAATAAAAGAGGGAGATTTTGATGTTGCAATCTCCCCTGCCCCGGGAGAAAAATGCGAAAGATGCTGGCAAGTTAAAGAGAGTGTCGGGCAAAACAATGAACATGCCACTTTATGTGAAAGATGCGTTGAAACTGTAAAATTATTAAACTAATTTTATTGCATCCATCTCAATATATGAAAAAAAAATCTCTTGAAGAACGCCTTGAAAAATTCAATCAAATTGGCATTTATCCAGTTATAAGCCCGGATTTTTGCGCAGAAAAAGACCCTATTTTTATTTTGCAGGAGATATTAAAAGGTGGCGCAAAAATAGTTCAGCTTCGCGACAAAAAAAATCCAGAACAATATGTTTTGGAGTTTAGAAAACTGACAAACAAATATAATGCCCTGTTGATTATAAACGATTCTGTTGACATCGCGTTAAAATACAATGCTGATGGGGTCCATCTTGGCCAGGAAGATATGCCACTTATTGATGCAAGAAAAATAGCCCCTAATCTTCTTATCGGTGTTTCCACCCACAATTTAAAAGAAGCATTGTTTGCTCAGGAAAACGGAGCTTCTTATGTAAACATTGGGCCTATTTTCCCAACTAAAACAAAAGATAAACTTTCAGGTTTTTTGGGAGTTACAGCCATAAAAGAAATCTCCTCCCATTTAATAATCCCTTTTACCGTAATGGGAGGAATAAACAAAAATAATATTGATCAAATCTTAGAATCCGGAGCAAAAAAAATAGCTATGGTCACAGGAATAACCCACGCTTATGATATAAAAAAAACCGTCAAAACCTTGATAGAAAAAATCAAGCCTTAGACTATAATAGGGCTTCTATTCTGTCAATCTACTTAAAATACTCCCCCGTCTCTTTGCGCCAAAAGAGAAGATCGAGATGATCGAGCGGGATGCCGAGTTTTTCCGCAAACCGTCGCATTTTCTCTTCTATTTCAAAATAAACGTTTTGAGTTAAACTCTTTGGCATCTCTTTTATCACGCCAAGCAGTTTTAAGTTCTTTAAAATGTGCCGATCCAAGATTGCTATATGTTTTCCAAATCCGATATTCCTCAAAAAATGGCTTGCTTCTTTAAGCCCCATCCCCTTGACATTTTCAACCAGCCATTCTCTTGCTGCTTTTGTATTTTCAAATTCCTTAAGACTTGATTTGACATCAACTTTTCCGTTTTTTAAGAAAAGTTCTCTTGCCGCAACTACATACTTTGCTTTGTTATTGTGAAATCGGACTTTTCGTTGAAGCTCTTTTGCAATTTTCTTATCGTGAGGATTTTTCAGCAGATTTTTTGCCTTGAGATTTTCTATTGCCCCCCAACAGCTTTTTGCCTTTGATTGCGGGGTCAACAAACAAAAAACAAGCTCATAAAAAAGCTCGTCTTTGCCATTTTTATCAAAAATATTTTTAAACTCTTTTAACTTTGATTCAATCTTTTCTTTTTCTTTAAAATAAAGTTTTTTTATATTTTTTAACAATTTTTTTCTTGATGCCTCGACCCCTTGAAACCTTGACACCTTTTTAATAATTCTCCGCCAAAACCTCATAATACGCTTGCGGATGCGCGCAAGCAGGGCACATCTTCGGCGCTTCTGCCCCTTCATGCACATAACCGCAATTGCGGCAGCGCCATTTTACAACAGAATCTTTTTTGAAAACTTTCCCCTCTTTCACATTTTTAAGAAGTTTTCTGTATCTTTTTTCATGTTGTTCTTCAACTTCCGCTATTTCCGTAAATATTGTTGCTATATCATCAAACCCTTCTTCTTTTGCAATTTTTGCCGCGTCAACATAAAGCACCGTCCATTCCAACTTTTCTCCGTTAGCGGCAGCTTCAAGGTTAGAAGCTGTATCTCCTATCGCCCCTGCGGGATATGTGGCTGTAATTTGAACCTCGCCCCCCTGCAAAAATCGAAAAAACCTTTTCGCATGTTCTTTCTCGTTATCGGCCGTATCTAAAAAAATGGCGGCAATTTGTTCATAGCCCGCTTTTTTTGCGACAGATGCAAAATATGTATATCTATTCCTTGCCTGTGACTCGCCCGCAAATGATGCCAATAAATTATGTTCCGTTTTTGTCCCTTTTAAGTTTTTCATGATTTTACTCCTTGCTCTATATTATAAAGGAAAAAACAAAAAAAGTGAAATTTTCAAAAAATATGTCGAAAGGAATATATAACATGGGGGTATAAAAAATGACAGATAGAACAGTTGCTGGAAAATTGAATAATGCTTATAGATGGGTCAGTCGCGGATGCAATGCTTTAGACAGCATGCCAAAAAATCTTTTAAAAAGAGTTGAATCGAGGTTCGCCTTCCCATCAATGGTCACAGCTACAGGAGATTCCATTCCGATTTTTGCGCCTCTACTTGCGATATCTACAACAGACTATCTAAGCACAGCTAAACAAATAGGAATACAACAAACTTTAGACGCCTTAGCAGCCAATATAAATATAGACGAACGAGCTAATAAACTGCCACTTGAAAAGTTAGTTTCATATGCCCAAAAACTCTTAGCGCTAAAGAGTACAAATGAAGCAAAAGACAGCCATGAAATAATGCTCGCGCTTCTTGACGCACTTGGCATCATTTCAGACAAACTGGAGCTTAGGAAAGATTACCACACTTCAGAAGTAGCCTCTTCTGTTGTCTCTAATAAACTCCTTTTTTCGCAAGAGTACAGATTAAGGAGGGCCATTAAAAATAAAGATTGGACAGATATATTTACAATTCTTTCGGGAAGAAATTTAGATGCTCCCAAACAACAAGAATTTTATGGTGAGAGACAAAACAATCTTTACTCAGCATTATTAGAAGGGCTTTTTCAGGAAGCTTTTTCAAAAATAGCTGTGGATGTTATTGCTTCTAGTGGTTTAGTTGATTTTTGCAAAAAGATTGAATCTATAGGATCTGAAAAAGAAAAGGAAAAACTGGCAAAACTAAAACGAACTTTCGCCCATTCTCTGTGGGTTGACATGCTATCAGGTAAAACTGGTATCCCACAAAAAAGCGCAATAAGTTATATTTATTCACTTATTCCGGATTTTGTTGTTTCCCATGTATTAAAACTGGCAGAAGCCTTTCCAGGGGAACAAGCCAGACAGCTTCAGGATATTTTAATCAGCGTAGAACCTCGACCGTTAAAAGAAATAGCAAAAGCAGCAACTAGTAAACAAATGGAAGGCTTAATGTTGGCCGCGATAAGAGTAAAAGAGGAAAGAAAACAAGAAGCCTCCCGTCACGGAGATAAGGTTAGGGCAGAGTTACTTGCAACAGCAGACGAGGTTTTAGGCAAATTATATAAGGCTTCCTCTTTAGACAGGTTGGCAGATACGGCGCTAGAAAGCCCAGAACAAATCGGCCATAAACTATTTATCAATCTTGCGGACTTAGTAAAATATGATAAAGGATCTGTTTTGGATAAATTAATGGAAAAAATAAATGGGAAAAACAGCAGTTTTAAAATATTCTTAGGTGGTCTATCTGAGCCTGGCATCCAAATTCCTTCTATATTATCAAGGTTTAATGACAAAGTTTTTGCAGCAGTAATAAAAGAAGCATTTTCATATGATGCCAATCAAAAAGATGATCCTTTTATTTTTATTCTTACGGCAGTAAATTCTTCTCCATCTTTATTAGATGAAATAGCTAAAGTAATTAAGACCCTTGGCGTAGAAAAGAATGCTTTAGCAAGAGTCGCAAATCATCCTAATGCAGCCGCAGCTTTATTGGCAAGGGTAGATATAGAATAAAAACGGTTCTTACAAAAAAAGCCTTGCTTTAATTTCCAGCAGGCGGTTTTGCGCCGCCTCTTCTCCCACGGCAATAAGCTTTTTCGCTTTATCAAAATCTATGTGCCATATATTTTCCGGTATTTTAGGCTCAATTAAAA